>JAEEGJ010004297.1_pt1 | contig 48993 bp, 56 predicted proteins | sample 8958761 | NCBI WGS metagenome assembly JAEEGJ01 (sample SAMN16246546, study PRJNA631951) | gut metagenome | biome: gut microbiome; feature: rumen; material: RS-attached | host: Bos | place: Iran: Karaj | collected 2018-10
ATGCCATAGACCAGGAAGGTCACGATGTTGATGACTATCAGATAATATAGCAGAGCGTTTGCTATCATTGCTTTTTCTTTTGAATTTCACGATAGTCAGAGAGCAGATTCCAAATACCATCTTCTGATAGTACTCCGCTTTTGAGGTCAGGGGGAAGTATCCCAGCTTCGTCAGCAGCAAAGTCCAGTTTCCACAACTCACTGCCATAGTATTTGCTGAGTTCAGCAACATCTTCTTTGATAGCCTTCAATGAATCAGCAGAGTCATCCTTGATGGCAGTCAAGGCATTATTGAAGCGTTGCTCCATCCACTTGATCCGTTCAATTTGTAAAAGATCACAAATCGAGTCTTCCTTGATGACCTTTGGTGCAGACTTGCCTGCCAGCACCAATACCTTTTTGCCATTGCGATAGATATGTAGTTGGCGAGAGCGGACTGCAGTAGTTAATTCTGGATCATCCTGCATGGCTATCCATAGAGAATGATATATGCCATCCTTTTCGAATAGCTTCCGCTGCAGGTGCGAACACATATTTGTGGTGTCAATCGTCAGCATACTCAATCAAACAGCTTCTTCCAAATCCACAATACTGTTACAGCACCAATGACGCAGAACACGAAGTTGGTGAGATAGCCTTTGCCAAGCAATTCTATGTTCAGCAGATGGCTGATGAAAGTACCAGCATAGCTGCCAATGATACCGATGATAAGGTTCATGCAGCATCCTTTCCCCTCACCACTCATAATGCGGTTGGCGATATAGCCTACCAAGATGCCAGTCAGTATAGGCCATGCCGTAAAGTCAGCAATATGTTCTAACATATCAGTTCATCTTTGTCATGTGATACCCCATTCGTTTCAACTGCATGGCGGCTCCAAACAGATAGAGCTGGTGCAGGCAGGCAACGTAGCCGTTGAAGGCCTCCTTAGTGCCGGGTTCGAGCCGTTGGTGCATCAGGGCATTATAGACCCGTGAGGCACACTCGCCAGTAACCTTCTCCAGAACGGTGTAGTCCACACCCTGCAACTGCAGCACTTCCTCGCGGATGTATTCGTCCATCGCATCGTAGCCCCGCTTGTCACGCATATAGGCATAGAGGTCTTCGATCTTAGAGTAGATTTCCCACTCCGTGTCCCACATCTTTGCTACGGCCATGCCGATATACATCATCCAGCCGAGCGAGGCCGATGGGAAGTCCTGAAACTCGCGAATGCCGTCTGGGATGTATGCCTTGGCTATCTCTTCCCATTTCTCCTCCGCATCAGGGCACTCCGGCATCCGTTCATCCACCTCGTTCATGCTCAGCAGGAACTGATGCAGGTCTTTTCTCAATTGCTCTTCAAAATTCTCCATAATCGTTATAGCATCTTTTCAAGTATCTCGACAGCCTTGTTGATGTCCTCCTGAAACCTTTTGTGGTCACGGAGGAAGTCGGCCCTGCCGCCACTGATGGCATCATACAGTTCTTGGCTCATGTCATTGGCATAGTCGGAAATGGCCAACTCTATGTCATCCTTCTGCCAATCGAGCGTAGAATGAACATAAATGCGCTGCTTCTGATGCAGGAAACTGTAGGCGGTCTCAATACTATCCTTTGTTATCATCTTGTTACCTTATCATATCCTATCGGACGGAACTGCTTCTGCTTCTCACTATACACAAATCCGTGCCTGTAAAGGTAATTCTTTATCTCTTTCGGCTCCGTGCCGAAGTTATAGCACAACGATTCCAGCGTGTCAAACTCCTCGTCTCTCAGGAGCATATTCACGCTCGAAACCAGTATGGCAGGATCTTTCGGCAGGTAGTCCATATCACAATTCTTATTAAATCGAAAGGCAAAGGTAGTCAAAAATCCTATATTTTTCGTACCTTTGCAGCGATTATTAGGATAGTTTAGGATTTGAGTAGCATTGTCCTCTATATATTTCTGCTGAGCATCGGTGCGAGTTTCATCCAGCGCACCACGGGTTTCGGCTTCGGCATCTTCATCATGACGATGCTGCCATTCCTCATGCCAACGTATGGGGAGGCCACAACCCTCTCAGGACTGTTGGCTATCACGACTTCTGCAGCTATCGTATGGCGATTGCGAAGCTACGTCACTTGGCAGCGGCTTTGGCCGATTCTGCTGACGTTTATCATCGTCTCGACCATTGCCATATTTGCCCTGACACGTATCGAAGACCACATCTTACGACGTATTCTTGGTGTGGCACTCATCCTGATTAGTATCTACTTCATGCTGTTTAGCCAGGGCATAAAACTGTCAACGACGAAGAAAGTGCAAGTTTGCGCAGGAACGCTCAGCGGACTGATGGGCGGTTTCTTTGGCATGCAAGGCCCGCCTGCCGTGCTTTACTTCATCCAAAGTGAGCCGACGAAGGAACACTATATGGCAATGGCCCAGACCTATTTCCTGATTGGTAACATTATGATGACTGGTGTGAGAGCATACAACGGCTTTTTTACCACCACTGTAGCAGTTGATTATCTCTATGGCCTCGGCGGTGTCATCATCGGCACGATGCTGGGTGCCTACGTTTTCAAGCATATCCCCAACCGCATCTTCCGCTACATCGTCTATGCCTATATCTGCATCAGCGGTGTAATCATACTAATGACAAATTAAGAACTATGGCATCCATGACCTGCATAATCTCAGCCATGTCCGACGGTTGGGCTTCTCTGATAATCCTCCTCATGTCCCTTATTGCTTAATAAAATGAGGAAAGTCGGGTTCTCCAAGTTTAGGTTCGTAGGTAAATCCCTCGTAACTGAAGGCAAGGAGGTCTTCGGGGGTGTCGATACAATTCTCAATGATGAAACGTGTCATTGCGCCCCGACATGTCTTAGCCCAAACAGCTTGAATCTTCAACTCGCTGCCTTTTCTGACGTAGAACAAAGGCTGAACGATTCGGACTTCCTTGCGAACTCGCTGCCAGTCAAAAAGATGCTGGTATTCCTCTGTTGCAAGATGTATCAGCGTTCCACCATCTGCTTTCACAGCATCAATCAGCAGATCAGTCAGGCGGCTCTTCCAGAAACCAAACATATTTTGTCCCTCTCCACTTGGTAGTTCCACATTGCCCTCTATCCTATACGGGAGAATAGCATCCAATGGTCGAAGCAGTCCGTAGAGGAAAGAGGTAATCCATAACTTTTCCTGTGAATAATTGAGGTTATCTAAATTCAGGGTCTCTGCCTTGAGATGTTTGTATGCCTGGCCATGATAGGCAAGAATAGCTGGCAGCTTCGCGGCATCATCGAAGAAGCGCATATACCGCAACCTGTTCTGAGTGGCAATTTGCTGGCTGCAGCCCAGTATTTCGGCAATCGTCTCAGCTGAATATTGAACCATGTCCCTCGCAAAACAATCTGCCTCATTCTGGAAACGAGGTGATGACAGGCTAATGTCGGGGGATGACTTTACCTTGTCATTCATTATCTTTGCGGAAGCGAGTATTATCTGCATATCATTTTATTATAGTTCCACATCTGAAGGACTGTAGTTGTTCTCCCATCACGCCCTTCATTACCTCAAACACATTATCACCTGTGCAATGGCTTGTATAGAACCGTGTCGTTGGATATTGTTCTTTCAGTCTTTCTGCCAGTTCCTGTAGTTCTTCTTCCGATTCCTGACCATCGAGTAAGTGAAAACCACCTACTACAAAATTTACAGGATAAGGGCAAGCAGCAAGAATATTCTCCAGTCCACTATGAGCGCAGCCCGTGAACAAGAGACCATCAGTATATAAAGCAAGTTCATGACGGAAATCATCATTCACATATTCGCCATTTACATCTTTCACAAAAAGGTGTGTATTTCCTTTTGGCATTGGATGAATCTGTGGGATATGGGCTATTATATAGAGGCCATCTACCGCTCGGCTCTGCCGCTTGGCTCGTCCAAGAATCTCGCATGGGTGCCCTCCTACGATGTTATCAACATCGCAGGCTCCTCCCTTTTCTACAGTTATAAGTCTGTTCTTTATGCTCTCTGGCCATTCCGTCGTAATGCTATGTAGGTTCCCACGTTTGGAAAAGAAATGACCACTCATGGCATCTGGCGAAACAATGACCTTTGCTTTAGCGTTCTGCTCCAAGAAATATCGTAAGCCGCCTGCATGGTCACTATGCCCGTGAGAAATGAAAACATAGTCAACTGTGCTGAGGTCTATACCCAACTGCTCTGCATTTTTTATAAACACATCACTTGCTCCAGTATCAAGCAAAATCTTGTGCCGCTCTGTTTCCAACAGGATAGAAAGCCCATGCTCTGTGGATAGACGGCTATCGCTGCTTCGATTATCTGATAATACTGTCCACTTCACCGCTATTTCATTCTCTTTTCAAACTTGAACAGCCCGTCTGCAACGATTTAAAATAACCTCGCCAGCTGGGACAGAAGTTAATCTGCCAGCGCCAGAAGCGTCCGATTAATGACTTCGGGTTCTTGTCATACGCAGCACGTAGCTTACAGTTCTCACAGGGGTACTTCATAATTCAATAGTTTTATCATTGTTATTCTTCCACTTCACAATGCAGGAATCCCATTTCCCTTGCCTTTTCCTCGTTCATCAGGAAGTAGATGGCCTCGCCTTCGTTACAGAGTTCGCCCTTCGAGTTAGTAATCTCCGCACTGATATACGCCAGATTCCGCACCTGTTTTGTTACTTTGGCCCGTATGGTCAATTCTGGCTCCGTTGTCGGAACAGCCTTGCGGAACTTCACATTCAACTGAACGGTATAGCCGCTGGTCTGTAGCTTACGGGTGACCACCCAGCCGCACACTTCATCAATCAGCGTACTCAGTATGCCACCGTGCATGGTATCTACCCAGCCCTGATAGTTGTGTTGGGGATGCCAAGTACTCATAATATAGTCCCCATCCTCATAGAACTCCAAATGAAGCCCGATGGGATTGTCAGGACTGCAACCGAAACAGTTATATCCCTCATGGTTGCGCCAAGGGTTTATTATCTTCTTCATTGTTTCTTATTTATTCCAAGTCATTTTAATATGTGGGATGCCATCGAGCATGAAGGTGTCTGATGACTGCTTGAATCCTGCGCTTTCATAGAATCCTCTGGCATATTCCTGTGCCTCAATGTCTATGAGTGTCGTGTGCAATACAGGCTCGTTCATACCCACTCAAAGTTTTCCTTTCCTGCACCAATTTCGAAATGATACTTAGCTATGCCCAAATCCATCTGGGTATATCCGATCATCGAAAATCCTTTCTTGGCATGTACCTGATGATGACCATCCTTCATCCCAACATACTCGAAAGAGAACTTCTGCTGATTCACGGCTGTAGGAGCAAGCAGAGCTGCTTCAACACCCTTACGGAACCATGTAGGAGTGACATCGCTTGCATTACTTACTTGATTAATGGTCTTAATCTTGTGTCCGACACCCTGCGTCTCACCATAGCCCAAGGCAATATAGCAGGCTATCTTCTCACCCTCATCAAGCACATATGTTCCCGGCACTTTAGAGTAACTAAGTCCTACCCAGCATGTGTTCAAGCCAAGTGTCTGGGCCAACAGTACCAATTGCTCGCCATAATAGCCTACACGCTCATCCAAGTCATCAGCTTTCTGTCCTGCCATGACGATATAGTTGCCTACATTACGGAACTTCCCATATTTGGCCATCGTTCCTAAGAATGCCTTCGGCTCGTTCTGAATAAGCTGTATATGCAACTTGCCTTCAAGGTTAAGTACCGCGATTTTCTCTTCTAACACCTTGACAACATCCGCTGCCAACGGCTGATATTTAAATGCCCTTACACTGTGACGGGCTTCAATAGCTTCTTGTAAAGTCATATCCAGTTTAGTTTCGTTTCCCCAAGTAATCAAACAGTTCAATGTTACCTGTTTCCTCTTCGACACTGAGAGACGGCACTTTCTCCACTATTCTTGTGGTTCCGCTTGTCTTATTGACATAGAAATGCACAAAGGCACCTGTGTAACTGCGGAATACCACTTGATAAGCAGAATCTGTCTCTTCGCCCATCTGCACATACATGATGTCGGGATTGTCCTTTGCTACGCTCCAGTCATATTCCTTATGGCAATAGTTGTTCACGCCCTCGAAAGCCATATCTGCCGTAATGGTTCTTGGCGTATCTTCCGTCTGGGCATCAGAGGACTGAGCCACATCAGCCTTGACCTTCGGTCGAGACTGCTCTCGCTCATTCACAGCCTTGTTATTACGGCAAGAGCATAAAAACAAGACTAAAAATACGAATGTAAAGGCTATATACTTCGACATAACACCTAAAATCACTTAAATCAGAGGCCAAAATTACGAATAATTACGGAATTATTGCTAAATTTGCAACGATATTTAGGATAGTTTATAATCAAACCCCAACAAAAGACTAAGATTATGAGACAAAAGAAGATGATTATCGCCGCTCTCGCAGCTATGCTGCTTGCGATTCCGGCAATGGTGCAAAGTAAGAAGGGTGAAGCTGCAAAGAAGGCTCAGACCCTTGAAGTATCGTTCGACTATCAGCGTCAGGCTGGCCCTGGTTCCAATCAGTATGCCGTCTGGATTGAGAATGAAAAGGGTGACGTAGTGAAGACACTCTTTGTTACATCGTACACTACGAAAGGCCGCGCCCGTGGTGGTGAAAGGCTACGGGTAGGCGAGCAAAGCTCGGGAATGCAGCCCAAACGTGGCTACATTGTGCGTCCAGCCTGTGTGCCGACATGGGTGAAGACCGTAAAGGCCGACGAAAAGACCGACCAACAGTTGGATGCCGTCACGGGAGCCACACCGCAGGCAGGAGGTATGCAGTCCTTTACTTGGGACTTCACTGACGAGCAAGGCAAGGCCGTCCCGCAGGGAAGCTATAAGGTCGTAGTCGAAGCCACATTGTTCTTCGACAGTGACATCATCTATTCAGGCACCTTCTCCACCAAGGACAAGGCAGGTGACATCAAGCTTACTTCGACGCTCACCAAAGAGGACGAACAGCACAAGGACATGGTGACGAACGTAAAGGCCTCACTCAAATAATGGCATCACAAATGAAAGACCAGAATCTCTGGATATTCCTCTGCTTTGGACAGTCGAACATGGCGGGACAGGCGCCCATCGAGCAGCAAGACCTGACGGTAAGCGACCGCTTTCTCAGCATGGCCACTACCGACGGCCCTGACCGTCAGTTAGGCACATGGCGCAAGGCCGTGCCGCCACTCTGCCGAGCAGATGCCAACCTCGGCCCTGTCGACTGGTTCGGACGGACGCTGCTCGAAGCGGTGCCCGAAGATGTCCGCATCGGCATCGTGTCGGTGGCCGTTGAGGGCTGTCCCATAACGTTTTTCGACAAGGATCAGAATGCCTGCGTCATCGCCAGCGAAGACCGCGACTGGATGAACGACATCCTCGACCAATATGGGCGCAACCCTTACGAGCGGCTGCTGTCGATGGCCAAGGTGGCTGCCAACGATGGCGTCATCAAGGGCATCCTGCTTCATCAGGGCGAGACGGATGCTTACGACCAACAATGGCAAAAGACAGTCTGGAAGATATACTGCGACCTTCAACAGGAGCTGAGCTTCGACCCGACGGTTGTTCCCCTGCTCGTCGGCGAGGTGGTGCGCAGCGAGTACGGCGGCATCTGCGGCCACGCCAATCCTACCATCAATGACATGGCTAATCGTTATCCGAACACATACATTGTATCTTCCGAAGGATGCCTTCCCTGCGGTGACTATCTCCATTTCTGCGGCGAGGGTTACCGGCTCTTAGGCCGTCACTATGCGCAGCGATATTTGGAGGCAACGAATCCATAATTGGCAGATTCTGCCATCAGGAATTAATTAGTGGTAACATTAAACTGTAATGTATGGAAGACTTCAAAGATAAAGTAGCTGTCGTGACTGGTGGCGCACAGGGTATTGGCCGTTGCATTTCTGAGGAGTTTCGGAAGGCTGGGGCGCAGGTCTGCGTGATAGATAAGCAGGAGGGCGACCACTTTGTGGGCGATATTGCCATGGCTGGAAATTGGAAATATAGAAAACATAAGATATGAAGAAGGCTTTTTTGTTTGTGCTGGGCATGATGCTCATGGCAGTAGGATTAACAGGTTGCAAGTATTTCAAGCCCCTCGACGGCCCTGGCATGGAACGCGATTCGACAGACTTGTCAGCTTTGGAGGATAGTGTCGCTATCGGCGACAGTCTGAACGTTGTGGTTGACGACGCTGCCCAAAAGCAGGATGTGGAAGCCGTTCGGGCTTTCGTAGAGCGGTTCTATAAAGATTGGGGCATGGAGAATCTGCTGGAGTATGACTATCCGAAACAGCACATCACGCCCCGCCTGTTGAAGTTCCTGGCAGATTCATACGAATTTGAATGCGAGGGCGAGTGCCTGGCTACATGGAAGTTCTTCTATGAGGGCGGTGGAGATGTCGGTGAGTTTAAGTCACGCCAGATAACAGCCCGCGACGGAAGCCACGTCCTTGTCGAAAACAAGTATGTGAACTATGAATACGACGTGCTCCTTACTGTGATTAAGGATGGCGACACCTTCAAGATCGACAGCCTTCAGCATGAGAAGTCAGAGTATAAGCCCTATTGAAATGGTCTTCGTGGAAGTGGCTGGAGAAAACGTATAGAGGCTTATCCTTCTTTAGCACACCTCCCATCACGCCGCTTGGATCCAGCCAGTAGTCAAATACCAGGATGGACTGCTCCGTTTCGAGCACAAAGCTCTCGCTGCTCCGTCATTTCACAATTCTTATTAAATCAGAGGGCAAAAGTACTCATTTTTACTTTATTCTTCGTATCTTTGTGCCCAAGTTTACAATACTTTAAGAAGAATGACTCGAAGGCACTCCTGCTCGGAAATACTCAAATATATTTGGTATTTCACTCGCTTATTCGTACCTTTGCACCCGTTATGGTACAGCAAATTGAAATAACCCTGAAGCCGAAACGTCGTGGATTCCATTTGGTGACGAGCGAGATAGTGAGCCAGTTGCCGAAATTGCCGAAGACGGGCATCGTGAACATCTTCACGAAGCACACCAGCTGCGGACTGAGCATCAACGAGAACTGCGATCCCGATGTTCGCGTGGATATGGAAACCATCTTCAACCGCCTCGTGCCCGAAAATCGTCCTGAGTATGAGCATACGCTGGAAGGTGCCGACGATATGCCTGCTCACGCCAAATCGACATTGAGCGGTGTCAGCATCACCATCCCCATCACCGATGGCCGTCTGAACCTCGGCACATGGCAGGGAATCTACTTCTGCGAGTTCCGCAACTACGGCGGCTCCAGAGATTTGGTAGTAACAATTATTGGAGAATAAAGCATGAGTGATTCTCCTGTATGCTGATGATTCGTTTTGACATCGAGCATCTGACAGGCAAAGAGGCGATTGAGTTGGTGAAACAAAGAAATCCCAAGGCATAATCAACTGATGCCTTGGGATTTATAGTACTTTGCGTATTTACGCTGTTACTTCTCGCCTTCAGTAATCAGGGCTATGTATCCTTTTTCCTTTTCTATCTTGATTATTTGTTTTCAAATCCAAAGAACTCTTTCAGGCCGTTCTTCTCTTTCAAGTCATCAGTGGTAAATCCATAATGTTCTGCTGCAGCAAGGGTGATGACACGTTCAAGGAATTCGTCGTAGGTGAGGTCAAGCCATTCCTTGGGAATAGCTACGTTGATGGTTCCACCGCCGTAGTGACTGCCTTCGTCCCAGGCTTCGTCAAGCTCGGCCTCGTAAGACCCGTCTTCTTTCTTATTGAAGCAGTAGTGGCTGGCCCATTCTTCCATACCCTCAACATAATGGCCTTCGAAATGCGGGGCAGAATGGGACTTCGGGGAATAAGCAGAAGAACCTTTCCTCGCCATTCTATCATAGACCATGAACTTCACCACTTTATGAGTTTCGATTTTAGGAGGGTTCATTATCGACTTTAGTTCTGCCTTTACCTTTTCCAAGTCACCACAAGACAACAGCGGCAAGAGGCTTTCTATTTCCTCTATGCTTTTGTCCCACCACCTGAGTTTAAGCAACAATTCAATCAGTTCGTCATCGAAGCGTTTCCTGACGACTCGACAGGGATTCCCAACAGCAATAGCGTATGGAGGAATGTCCTTTGCCACCACCGAGTTTGTTCCGATAATGGCTCCGTCGCCGATATGGACGCCGGGCATCACGGTTACGTTCTGGCCTATCCAGACGTCATTACCTATGATGGTATCTCCTTTCAGCGGCAACTCGTCTTTAACCGGTGCAATGGCACTTCCCCAATCACCGCCCATGATATAGAACGGATATGTCGTAGCACAGTCCATCCTGTGATTGGCACCGTTCATCACAAACTCCACTCCCTTGGCAATGGAGCAAAACTTACCGATAATCAGCTTGTCGCCTATGAAGTCGTAGAAATGCGTGACGTGCTTCTCAAACTGGTCAGCACCATCCACATCGTCATAGTAGGTGTAGTCACCGATAATGATACGTGGATTCTTCACCACATTCTTAATATAACAGAGGCTCAGAATTTTGGGATTCGGAAAAGCCTCATTTGGATTGGGTCTTTGATTTGCCATCGCTAATTCTCCTAAATAATGTTCTTTTCTGTGAAAAGCGAATAAATTCGTGCGGCAAATTTAGTCATTTAAGCTGGAATATGAATAATAATGCGTAAATTTGTGCCTGAAATTGAGAATTATTAGGATTTGCATGGGATGATTATGAAGAAAACCATATATGTAGTTTTAGCGCTACCAGCAAGACCGCGCATTTATCGATAGCATCCTCTCCGTCGGCAAATATGCTATCAGCCATTCTCCCGAATATCGCGAGGCATATCGCCCGCACTATCGCATAGTTGAGAAGGGAATTTTTGAAAATGAAATAAAACCCTTGATAGAACCTAAGACGAATCCTTCAGGAACTGGAACTGGAGGCACTTTATTATGATATGATTACGAAATCCTTTATTAACGATTGACTATCTTCTGGTAAGCCAACCTTTTGTCGCCTGACAGCAGATAGATAATGCCGCAATAGGTGAAGCCGTGCTTCAGGATGTTGTGCTGCATAATCTTGTTGTCGCGGTGAGTATCTATGCGGATGTTCGTGTCATGTGAGAAGCAGAAATCCATGATGCTGCTGAATATGCCGTGAGCATCGGCGTAGCTGGCAATGCGATGGACTACATGATATGGCTGAACATCATCTATCCATTCGCCATCATAGATTTTGGCATATGTCGGTTCTGGTGATGGTAGAAATGCAAAGTAGCCTACAACTTTACCTTCGTCTTCAATGACAAAGCCGCCATTTCGTTCCATATCTGCCGAAATGACTGCCTCGGAGGGATAGCCTTCTCCCCATTGGTGCATATTGCCAGACTGTCGCATGATTATCTTCGCAGCATCCATGACCTGCATAATCTCAGCCATGTCCGACGGTTGGGCTTCTCTGATGATCCTACTCATGTTCCTTATTGCTTAATAAAATGAGGAAAGTCGGGCATTCCCGCGCTCGGCTCTGCCGCTTGGCTCGTCCAAGAACTACGTTCGCCTACCCGTAGCCTTTCTCCAAGTTTAGGTTCGAAAGTAAATCCCTTCTGAGCGGCAATCTGCTGGCTGCAGCCCAGCATTTCGGCGATTGTATCTACCGAATATTGTGCCATATCCCTCGCAAAGCCCTCGGCCTCTTTCTGAAAGCGAGGTAATGACAGGCTAATGTCAGGAATAGACTTTAGTTTCTTGCTCTGGCAAGCGTCTCCTTTCGTCGCCGAGCGGTTATTCATTATCTTTGCGGAAGCGAGTATTATCTGCATATTTAATTCCTACCCATTTAATTGTTCTTCAAGAAATTCTACTGCATCGGCATAGGTATGAAGAATAGCCATGCTGGAATGCCTCCTGCACGAGCTCACTCTGCTCTCTCTTAATCGAATCTTTCATTGTATTTCCTCTAATTCTCCTGTTTCTGAGTCAATGATAAACCCACGAACAACTATATCCTTTGGCACCAGCGGATGGGTCTTGATGGTCTCAACGGTCTTGCGGACAGATGTTGGAGTGTCCTTGAATCCCTCTAGCCACTGGTCAAGGTCGATGCCACACTTGCGGATGGTGTCGAGTGTTTCATCGGTCACGCCTCTTGCTATCATCTCGTGGTGGAAGTGGTCATAGCTCATGTGGCAGGCTCCGCAGTGAGAGTGGGCTACCACCATAATCTCTTGTACGCCCAGCTCATAAATGGCCACAATCAGGCTACGCATGGCTGAATCAAAGGCAGAGATTACCAAGCCGCCTGCGTTCTTGATAATCTTAGCATCGCCATTCTTTAACCCCAAGGCTGCTGGCAGCAGTTCTGTTAGTCTGGTGTCCATACACGACAGTACCGCCAGTTTCTTGTCTGGGTACTTGTCCGTCAGATACTTCTCGTAGCCCTTCTGAGCCACAAATGTCTTGTTGAATTCAATAATCTGGTCTATCATATCACAACGGTGCACTCCACCGCCCACATCAGCCAAGTCCGTACAAGTTTTACTTTGCTTCGCCGTCACCATAGATGAAGCTGAAGGCTCCGCTTTGGTAGTCGAAGATCTCTTCATCGCGGAAGAAGCGCTTCAGTTCAATCTCAGCATTTGACGTGGAGTCGCTGGCATGAACGATGTTCTGTTGGTTGCTCATCGAATAGTCGCCACGGATAGTGCCAGGGGCAGCCTCACGTCCGTTGGTGGAGCCGGTCATAGTACGTACCACCTGTACGGCATCCACACCTTCCAGTGCGAGCGCCACAACGGGCGATGTCTGCATCGAGGCTGCCAACGAGGGGAAGAAGGGACGGTCTACGAGGTGGGCATAGTGCTCACGTAGGATCTCATCGCTGAGCTGCATCATCTTCAAACCGGCGACGCGAAGTCCGCGACGCTCAAAACGATTCACAATCTCGCCAATCAACTGTCTCTGTACGCAGCTGGGCTTCAGTAATACTAGAGTTTTTTCCATCATAACAAGTAATATTTAATTAGTAGAATATGTGCGTACAAAGGTACACATTTATTTCGAAATACACAAATTTCTTATGTTTACCATTTATCTTTTGTCTGGATTGTATCGTCCCAGCGATGATCTTTCGGGAAGGGTTGCCCTCCCCAGGCCTTGACCTGCGTCCAGGGCTGCGGTGCGTCTGTCCAGAACGGATGTGCGGCCGGTAGGCCAAGGGGCATGAAGGCCAGCGAGGTCATATAGAGCGAGCCGTTGTTGGTGTACCAGTCGGCTGTCTCTGGCTGTGAACCGCAGAAGCCGATGGTGAGATAGCCGGCATCGTTGAAATTCTCCTGCTGGTCGAACATGCGATGGAGCACTTTCGTCAATGCAGCCCGCACCTGACCATTGCTGAGGTCAGAAGGAAGTTTCTCATACCAGGCCATCAGGGCGAGAGGCTGCATGGCAGCCATACGATAGGGCGTGGAGCGACCGATAACAGGGAAAGTTCCCTCGGGCGAGATGAAACGTTCGAGGATGATAGCAAACTTCTGGGCCCGCTTCAGGGCACGGTCGTAATATTTCTGATAGTCGAGACGCGAGTTATACTTCGAATCCACCATCGCCTGGAGAGTCTCCAGATACATCGCATGGAAAACATAGCTGCTGTAATAGTCGAAGGCGAAGACGGGACCATCGGCATACCAGCCATCACCAACGTACCACTCCTCGACCTTACGGCAAGTTGTGTTTACACGAAACTCATCGAACTGTGCTCCTGCCTTGGCCAGGAAACTCTCGATGGTGGATGAGAAGAGGAGCCAATTGGTGTAAGGCGGGTCTATCCTGCGCAGGCTCTGAAACTCATGGATATAACGTTGTTTGGTGACATCGTCGAGCGGTTTCCACAGGGTATCCCAGGCACGGAGAAACGATTCGGCGATATAGGCAGCATCCACCAGATTCTGCCCTGCCTTGCCCCAACAAAGATAGTCGGGTGAATCAGGGTCGACGGAGTTCCTATAGGCTGCAAGGGCCCACTCGCGGAGCTGACAACGTTGCAGCCCTTCGGCAGTGTCGTCATCGGGAAGTGTGAGCCATGGAGCAATCCCTGCCATCAGACGCCCGAAGGTCTCCATATAGACCACACTTCTGTCACGGTTGTCGAACGAAGGCGAAAACTCGGTCTTCATATTTTTCTGCAACTCACCCTTGGCCATATTCTCCAGCACGGGCTGTGCCATTTTATAAGCCAGCGAACACCAGTATTCACGATCGGACGGCTGCACGTTTCTAGCCTTCTTAGCCTGAAGAGGCAGGAGCAACAGGAAAGCTGCTATAATGAAAAGGGCTTTCTTCATTTTATTTCGATTTTAAGTGGGTTTGACAAATGATGGAGATGTTCATCGGCGGCGAGTTGCCATTGCGCCATCGTACGGATGTCGTAATTGCTCCAGGCAGAGCCGAAATAGTAAGTGTAGGCGCCACCGCTATAGTGTCGCAGAATACCGATGGCATGGGGTAAATCGCCTTCATGTCTGAGGGTTTCGTCAATGCCATTGGGGAAGAGTGCTCCCACGTAGATCTGCGTCTGATGAACCTGAGGATTGTCAGTAGGGTCAGCATAGAGTACATAGTTTTTGCCGAGTAATAGGTTGTCATTGTCATGCAGGACAATGCCAGCCGCCAGCGTCGTAGGCTGGGTAATGCCGTCGTACCATACCGTCATCCGGTTGAAGTGTGAACCTTTGTCGAGGCTGATGATGCGGTGCTCAGTGATACCGTCGCGGCTGGTGTTGTATGTCAGCTCTACGGTAAAGCGCAGCGGACCATTGTCAAGGATCTTGTATTCCTTATAGCACCAAGGAAACAGCAATTGTCCGTTCTTCATCAGTGCTGGAGCACCGCAACCTAGACTCGGTCCTACGCCATAGCAGTCAAGACCATAGCCGTGATCATGATGGAACGAGGTGGCCATGTAAATTTCATTGGCCTCCTGAGCTTTGCCCGCTCTTTTCAGCGAGTCTCTTTGTCCTACGCCCCACATATGGTTCCTGTAACGTTCTTCGACCACCAGTTCCGGCGTGTTCTTGACCCAGACGTCAATGCCGAATGAGCGTTCACCAGATCGTTGCAGGGCTGGACCATAGACGCGATAGATACCACGGTCGTTTTCCCAGGTGATATCATCTGCACGTTCCGGATAGACTTTCCCTTTGACATACGACTTAAAGACAGACGGCTCACCTTTGGTAATGGTAAACGACGCTTGGCTATGAGGCTGGACAGATACATCCAACAAGAGTTTCCCATCGTATGTCTTCTGGTAGGTCATTTCCTGTCCAAAGGCATCCTTAACCATGAAGGGCTCGCCAGATTCAATGCCCAGTTGTTGACAGATGGTTTCAAGATCGGCCTCCACAAGTTCCTGTCGCTGGTTGTTACTCGGATTGCTGACCAAAATATAGACACCAGTCACTGCGGCCTGCACGCCCAAAACGCACAAGGCCAGCACCATACTGCATAATAATCGCCGTCTCATATATCAATCAGTAGTTTGTTTCTGGCGACAAAGTTAGCCGAATAAACCGACAACCGACTGCACTTTTTGATTTTCCTACCCTTTTTTATGGCAATCTTTTTCTTTTTTCCTTTTGCATTTCGCTCGTTTTTTCGTATCTTTGCCCCGTCTAACAACAAAATAACTAAAACATGATACAATCGAAAATGATAAAGAAGGTGGCTGCGGCAGGCTTGGTGATGATCCTCGCAGCTTGTGATGGCCAGAAATGGTCGGAGAAACAGGTGGACTCTTTTATGTTGGTAACTCAGAAGGACGGACCTTCGCTGGGCTATTCACCACAGTCAGGTGTCAAGATCCTGACAGTCGGCGGCTATGCCTTCAAAGACCTGAACCGTAACGACTCGCTCGATGCATACGAGGACTGGCGTCTCCCTGCTGAGGAGCGTGCTGCCGACCTGGCCTCACAGTTGTCAATAGAAGAGATTGCCGGTCTGATGCTCTATAGCAGTCATCTGGCGGTTCCCGACTCTTCGCTGACCGCCGATCAGACTAAGTTCCTGCGCGATGACCATCTGCGGGCGGTGCTGATTACGAGCGTGGAGAGCCCGACGACTGCAGCCCAGTGGAACAATCACATGCAGGCCTTTGTCGAAGGTCTCGACCACGGCATCCCTGCCAATACCAGTTCCGACCCCCGTCACGAGGCAAAGGCCACCACTGAGTTCAATGCCGGGGCTGGCGGACAGATATCGCTCTGGCCAACATCACTCGGACTGGCTGCTACCTTTGATCCTCAGATGGTGTATCGTTTCGGTGAGATTGCCTCTGAAGAGTATCGTGCTTTGGGTATCGCCACAGCCTTGTCGCCCCAAGTCGATATCGCTACCGATCCCCGCTGGTTCCGTTTCGACGGCACATTTGGTGAGGACCCTCAGTTGGCTACAGATATGGCGCAAGCCTATTGCGATGCTTTCCAAACCACACCCGAGACTAAGGGGTGGGGTACGAAGAGTGTCAATGCGATGGTGAAGCACTGGTATGGCTACGGTGCCCAGGAGGGAGGACGCGATTCCCACTTCGCCTCCGGTAAATATGCCGTCTACCCAGGCAACAACCTCGCCATGCATAAGCGTTCATTCGTAGAGGGTGCCTTCCGTCTCAATGGTGGTACTGGTATGGCCTCTGCCGTCATGCCCATCTACAGCATCCTATGGAATCAGGACCCCTCTGGTGAAAATGTGGGGGGCAGCTACAGCAAGTGGCTTATCCAGCAACAGCTCAGGGATGAAGCGAAGTTCGAGGGCGTGGTATGTACCGACTGGGGCATTACCAAGGATATCAAGGTGCTCGACAGTCCTATCGGTGGAAAACCCTGGGGTATGGAAGCCTTCAACGAGGCCGAGCGTCATTATAAGATCCTGCAGGCTGGCGTCGATCAGTTTGGCGGTAACAACGAGATAGGGCCTATAGTAGAGGCCTACCAGATGTGGAGCAAGGACCAGGGTGAGCAGAGTGCCCGTGAGCGCTTTGAACAGTCAGCCCGTCGTTTGTTGCTGAATGTGTTCCGGGTGGGACTCTTCGAGAATCCCTACCTCGACCCCGCAGAGACGGCACAGATTGTGGGCAAGCCTGAGTTTATGCAGGAGGGCTATGATGCACAGCTCAAATCAATCGTCATGCTGAAGAACCACGGCAATCAGGTGCTCCCCGTGAAGGATCGCAAAAAGGTATATGTGCCCAAGCGCCACTTCCCTGCCATTCCCGGCATCTGGGGCGGCATCTCTGAGGAGAAGACCGTTGAGCCGATAGACCTCGCACTGGTCAAGAAGTATTTCGATGTGGTGGAGCAGCCTGAGCAGGCCGACTTCGCCATCTGCTTGATCCAGGAGCCGAGCACAGGCATCGGCTATAGCAACGATGATGTCAAGAAAGGTGGCAATGGTTATCTGCCGTTCAGCCTGCAATACAGCGACTATACCGCAAAGGACGCCCGTGCTGTAAGCATCGCCGGAGGTGATCCGATGGAAAAGACCAAGAACCGTAGTTTCAAGGGCAAGACCATCAAGGCCTATAACCGCGATGACATGCAGCTGGTCACCGATACCAAGAAGCAGATGGGCGAGAAGCCTGTCATCGTTATTGTGGAGATCGGCAAGCCGGTGGTATTCTCCGAGATCGAGCCCTCAGCCGATGCCATTCTCATTTCCTTCAAGGTGCAGCATCAGGCCTTGCTCGACATCATCAGCGGCAAGGCAGAGCCCTCAGCCCTCCTTCCTATGCAGATGCCCGCCGACATGACGACGGTGGAACAGCAACAAGAGGATGTTCCTCGCGATATGCGCTGCTATCAGGATGCCGACGGCAATACCTACGACTTCGCCTTTGGCCTCAACTGGCAAGGCGTCATCCGAGATGCCCGCGTAGAAAAATATAAATAATATCTAAGGACGAACCAACAAACAAATACGATTATGAAGAGACTTGTTTTGTGCCTTATGGCAATGATGGGCGTGCTGACCCTTTCAGCACAGAGTGCGATAACGTCGTTTGACGAAGTATTAACCACACGGCGTAGTATCCGCAGCTACGACGCCACGAAGAAAATCTCAGAGGCCGAAGTGCGTGAACTGCTGACAGCCGTACAGGAGGCGCCATCGTGGGCCAACCAGCAGCCGACACACTATTATGTCGCTATCTCGCCAGAGAAACTTGCAGCAGTACAGGATATGGTAGGCGGCAACAAGTCGCGTATCAAGGATGCACCCGTACTTATCGTTTCGACTTTTGAGCGAGGCAAGTCAGGCTTTTTCCGCGACAGTCCTGCCAATGAGGTTGGCGACGGCTGGGGTGCATACGACAACGGCCTGAGTAACTGTTACCTCGTGTTGAAGGCCCGCGCCATGGGCTTTGATACGCTTATCATGGGTATGCGTGAGGCCGATAAACTGCGTCAGCTCTTTTCTATCCCAGAAGGCGAAACCATTATGGCTGTCATCTCTCTGGGCTACCGGAAAGGTGAGCCTGTACAGCCCCGTCACCGACCGTTCGACGATGTCGTGAAGTTCTTCTAGAACCACCTACACCTTGGCGTTTGCATTTTTCATCCATTCAGTTACAGTAGTACCCATGAAATGTTTAAAGGCTGAACTGAATGTGATGTAACTGCGGAATCCGCTCTGTTGGGCGAGTTTCTTTGCAGTAATGGGTTGTATTGAGTCTTTTGTCTCATTATAGAGACGGACGAAATGCTCTATACGAAGACGATTGATATAGGCATTATAAGTGATGCCTTGTTGGGTGAAGTATGCGCCTAAATATGTACGGTTCTTTCCGATGGCGAGGGAAAGATGTTGCAAGGTGAGGTCATGCTGGAGATAGAGCAGCGTGTCTTCGCAGTGCTCCTTGAGCAGTGCTCCGATGCTGTCTGGTATATAAGCAGCAGCCTTGGAATCCTCGTATGTCTCCAAGGTTTGCAACGTCTCCACACGCCAGAGTATGAAACCGATGATGATGAAAGTGTTCACCTGGGCAAGGAATTCGGAGGTCATGCCAACGAAGAACCACAGGCTGTAGGCACTATAGACAAACAGGATGCAGGCGATGAACATAAGACTCTGCCACACTTCCTTATGCTGCAGGTCGGCGAAATTGTCGCGCAGCCAGTGGTTGTATTGCCACAGGGCGTGGATATAATAAAGAATGTAAAATATGCAGACAAGGCGCATATAGTATTCTATGGCTGCTCCTGCCCTGTCGTCGTGGTTGACGATGCCCCAGACGGCAATGCCTACGAGTGGTGTCAATGCTACGAAAATGGGCCATACCTTCCTTTTACGGTCTTGCAGCATACGTAGCAGCATCACCATCATCAATGGCATGAATGTCAAACGGTCCAGCAACAGGTTGATGATGTTACGCACCAGTCGGTCGTTAACCAGCCACACCGTGCCCAGCACCGTCCACCATACATGGCTTGCTGCTGTTGCAAACAGAAAGGCTGCAGCCCACCGGCGCAGTAACTTCGGAGAAATGATCTGAGGCGCGATGGCGTTATGGCGACGCAGCAGCAGGTAGAGTCCTGCCATGATTGCCGCCATGGCCGCTGCTCCGTAAAGCATCGTATAGAGAACGTTGCCAAGTCCTTCGTATTCGTACATGGTTCTTTAATTCTGCCGCTACAAAGTTAAGCATTATTTGTTATAATTGTGTTGTTTCGAGTTTTAGAATTTACAATTGTGTTACAAAATTTACAAAAACTTCATATTTATCTCTCAAAATGCTACATTTTTTAGCATTTTATGAACAAAAATTACTATCTTTGCACAATAAGTATAGATTTTGGATTTATGAGGAAAAGAACCGCCCTAGCCGCTTCGTTGCTATTTTTGGCAACCCAATTATGCCACGCCCATGTACATACGCTGGCTGAGGCAGACGGCATCATCGTGATACTGGTTGCCATCGTGATAGCACTCCTCATCCTGGGAGGTTTCGGTCTGCATTATAACAAGATTATCAGTCAGCGAAACGAGCAGCTTCGACGAATTCTCAATGCACTGGATGACTATCGCACCATAGTAGGCGACGGGGAACGGTCGTTGGACGAGCAGGAAGAGATGGTGAAGCGAACGCATTTGAAGCCGAAACCGAAGGCTGTCAAGGTGGTCCAGATGGATGAGGGACAGACCTTCTTCGTGAAGATGGATGCCCGCATAAACAAGGAAAAACCCTTTACGGACCCCGATTTTGACTATTATGCGCTGATTGAGTTTATGGGAGTCAATCAGGATGAATTCTGCAAGTTTGTGCCGCGCTACACGGATCCTGAGAGGACGAAAGACTATATCAACTCCCTACGGGCAGAATACGCAGCTAAACTGCTTATGGAGCACTCGGACTACTCGATGGACGACATGGTCAGCATGTGTGGCTTCAAGGATGCAGCAGCTTTCAACAGTGCTTTCAAATTCTCCTTCGGCATCACGCCAACGGACTATATGAACAGCATGAGCAAAATGTTCAAGAAGAAAGCATAATACGAGGGTTCAATTCTTTTTTTTCTCGATGCGGGTGGCTTTGGCCTCAGATGTGTCACTTAGTCTGCCTTTCAGGTATTGCTCGATGATAAGTCCCGCTATTGGTGCGGCCAGGTCGGCACCAAAACCTCCGTGCTCAATATAGACCGCGATGGCAATCTTCGGATTGTTCATCGGGGCAAAGGCGATGAAGGCAGAATGGTCTACGCCAGGATTCTCGATGGTGCCCGTCTTGCCACAGATGGGATAAGTAGTCTTGATACTTGTGGCCGTGCCTTGCTCTACTGCAAGACGCATGCCCTCAATGACCGGAGGATAGGCTTCTTTCGCCACCTTGGTCTGGCGTTTGGTGAGATAACGCTGGTTTTTGGTGTCTTTATGGATATGAGGCACATAGTACCAGCCGCGATTGGCGATGGTGACGGCGAGATTGCAGAGCTGCAAAGGTGTACAGGTGACATCGCCCTGTCCCATGCCTGCCCACCAGATGGTCTTACCGTCCCAACCCTCCTTGTAACGGCGGTTCAGATAGTCGGCACCTGCCAATAGTCCGCCTTGTTCCCCGGGTATGTCGATATGCATAGGACCTCCGAGTCCCATCGACTGCATATAGCTGCGCCAATTGGTGATGGCCTCCTCTTTCGTTTCGTACATGAAGTCATCGTTGATCATCGAACCGAAGTTGACGATAAACCAGGTATTACAACTCTGTGCCAGGGCGTCTTTCAGGTTGAGCGGTGAACGGTGCTTGTGACAGCCTACCTTGATATTGCCGTCGGTGATGCCGCTATTGCACTCCATCTTGGTGTCAGGTGTGACAAACCCTTCTGACAGAAGTGTCAGGGCCTGTGCCGTCTTGAAGGTGGAGCCGGGTGCCTGAGGTTTGCCGATAGCCTGACGTACGTCAGACCCCTGAGGCGTGTTTGTAGCCAGGCAGATGATCTCGCCGTTCTCAGGATTGATGGCCACGATGCTACCTGTCTTGCCATTCAGCAGACGCTCGCCCAGCTGTTGGAGCATCGGACGGATGGTCAGAGGGCCGTCTGTCGGAAGACCCTGTGCCTGAATAGTCATGCCTGTCAAAGACATGACTATTATTAAAAGTAACGTGATCGAGGGTCTCAAACTTATGAGAAGAACTTGATGGTGCCTTGTACGGGCTCGTCTGCAACGGACGGGGATTGCAAATCTCCGCCAACAGCGGGATCGCCAATGGCCTGAGAGTTGATGCTGTCGAGAATCTCACGGGTGCGCTTGTAGGTCGGCGTAGACTCTACGGCGGAGATGACATCATCGTTGTCGAGGTCCTCAGGACGGAACAGATAGATGTTAGGACGGCGCTTGTAACGCTTGGCGGTGCTGTCACCACCATAGAAACGGTTACGGCGGTCCTGACGCTCCAGAGCCTTGGCCTGTTCCTCGGCGATGCGGTTGATGTCGTCCTGCGTATGTTTCTTCATATGGGCATCCATACCGTCGACACTCTCGATACCGAAACCGGTAGCGAGGATGGTGACCTTGACCTTCTTGCCCAGTTCCGGATCCGTGGCCAGACCCCACTTGATCTCGAAGTCGCTGCCGAACTTGGCCATAAAGTCGTTGATATCGTTCATCTCCTCCATCATCAGTGACTGCTGACCGTCCTTGGATCCGGCAAATGAGATAGAGAGCAAGATCTTCTTGGAGTTGAAGATGTCATTATCATTAAGGAGCGGTGAATTGAGGGCGTCCTCGATGGCTTTCTTTACACGGCCCTCGCCCTCACCATAACCAGTGGACATGATGGCCACACCACCGTCCTTCAGTACGGTCTTTACATCGTTGAAGTCGAGGTTGATAAGACCATGGACGGTGATGATCTCTGCAATGGACTTTGCAGCCACGGAGAGGGTGTCGTCGGCCTTTCCGAAGGCATCGAGCACGGAGAGCTCAGGGTAGATCTCGCGCAGACGTTCGTTGTTGATGACGAGCAGGGCATCGACATGCTTCTGCATTTCCTCGACGCCATCGAGAGCCTGGTCAATCTTGCGGTCGCCCTCGAAACGGAAGGGGATGGTGACGATTCCGACGGTGAGGATGCCGAGTTCCTTAGAGACGCGGGCAATGACAGGTGCCGCGCCAGTACCGGTGCCACCGCCCATACCAGCAGTGATAAAAGCCATACGGGTGCCGTCGTTGAGCATACCTTTGATGTCGTCGAGGCTCTCCTCAGCGGCCTGACGGGCTTTTTCGGGCTTGTTACCAGCACCGAGTCCTTCCTTGCCCAACTGCAGATGTACAGGCACGGGAGAATCGTTGAGGGCCTGGTTGTCTGTGTTGCACAGAACGAATGTTACATCGTGAATGCCTTCACGATACATGTGGTTGACGGCGTTTCCACCACCACCGCCTACACCAATCACTTTAATAATGCTATGATCCTTTTCGGGAGCTCCGAAGTCGAGGATATCGAAATTTGTATTGTCTGCCATAACTATTCACTTTTCACTATTCACTATTCTTTTAGTCGCTTCGCTTTGTAAAAGCGCTTACGCGATTACTCTTTTCACTTCTCACTTCTCAGTCTTCTTCTTCAACGATCGTCTTACCAAACTTCTTGATGCCCTTGATAGCTTTGTTCCAGAAGCTGTTCTCACGTTTCTCAGCAGCAATGCGCTTGCGCTCGGCCTCTTCCTCCTCACGCTTGATACGATCTTCTTCCTCCTGCTGACGGCGGCGTTCCTCCTCAGCCTTCTGCTTCTCGGCTTCAGTACGGATGACGCCAGCGGGAATCTCACTGGCCTGACGGGCCTGACGAGAGGGTGTAACTTGGCTGGTCTGGCCAGCAGGGCTAGCCGAACTGGATTGGCTAGAGAAGAGATCGTCAGAGACGGCGCTACCTGCGCAGTTCATATCACCCTTTGCAAGCAGGCCAAGTACGGTGTTCATCTTGCCATCCTTGGCCTTGATGTCCTCCTGGGTGGCATTGATGGTATGAGTAACGAACTTGGCTGTACGGATCTTATCCACGTGGGTGTGGTTCATAAATGCCTGTTCGATATTGCTCATGTTCGAGCCACCGCCTGTGAGGATGATACCACCTAACAGTTTATCGTAATACTCCGACGGAATCTGATACCATACGTTCTCGATGATCTCCTCCAGGCGTCCTTCGACGATCTCGATGAACTTACGGCTCTCCACCTGACGCTCAGGATCGATGGAATATTTCAGATTATTGTCGATATCGTTATTGTCGGTAAAGGCAGAGGCATATTTCAGTTTCATCTTCTCAGCATCGCTCTCTTCCATCTGGAGGGTGGCAATGTCCTTGGTGATATTATTGCTGCCGAGCGGGATGACAGCAAGATGGCGCAGGATGTTTTTGCTGTAGACGGAAACGGTCGTTGTGTCAGAGCCGATGTCTACCAGTGCACAGCCAGAGCGTTTCTCAGCCTCTGTGAGCACGGCATCTGCCAAGGCCAGCGGTGCCAGATACATCTCTGCCACATTGATGCCTGCCACCTCAAAACACTTGTTCAGATTGCGGTAAAACGAGGTGCGCTGGAGGATATTCAGGAAATTTCCCTCAAGATGGGAGGCCTGGATACCCACTGGATCCAACTGGTACTGAGAGTCTACCCTGTATTCCTGAACGGCGGCATCGAGGATCTCCTGATCCTGATATTTCATATTGCGATTGGCATCCATGAGTTCGATGACCATATCCTGAGTGATACGTGTGTCCGCAGGCAGATCCTTGGCAATGACGTTTCTGACACTGCGGATGGACTGTCCGCCAACACCCACATATACCTGGAGGATCTCCGTCTTGAGCTGGTTCTCCAGTTTCTTGATGATGTTGGTCAGGCATTGTGCGGTCTTGTCAATGTTATACACATACCCTTTGCGGATGAAGGATGAAGAATCCTCCTTCACTACGCCGAGGACGGTAATGCTACCGTCGAGATTCTTTTGTCCCGCGATACCGGTCATCTTCGATGATCCAAGTTCGATTGCTACGATAAATTCCTTTGCTGCCATATTATTATTCACTTTTCACTATTTACTTTCTCTTGCAGATGATCTGATTGTCGAATTCCACGTTGATGTAACTGTATTTATTCCATCCCGCCACGTTCAGGCCATAGATGTAGAACTTGCGCATACGTTCCAGTTTCTTGTCGATGTTGACGGGGGCTCCGAGATAGATGATATGTTCGCCGATACGTGGAATCATCTCCACTGTACCGTCATTGAGAATATTCACCTGTACCACCTGATTCTGCCAGAATTTGTCCTTCATGAGTGTGTTGCCGATCAGAGGTAGTGTCTTCTGGGCGTACTTCTTGGAAACGTTACCTGTCACGATGATCATATCGGTGGCGTATTTCGACTCCGGCAGAATGGCGCCGTGGGTGTCCAGATAGTAGTTGTCGCCATTGCTGGCCATCACGTGCAGGATGGGTGTGCGCTGACGAAGACTGATGCAGACGTGTCCGCTCTGTGTCTTATAGCACTCTACCTTCTCCACGAACGGGTTCTTCATGAGCGCTTCCTCAATTGCCCGCGAATTGACGTCGGCCATATTCTTGGCGAGGGGATACAGACGGTTCTTCTCAAGGATATTCTTGACTTCACCAGGATTGACAAACCCACCGATCGACTCATTGTTGATATCTATCTTGACCTCTGTGCATACGGTGGCTTTCTCGGCAGGCGTGTTGAATGCCGAGACTGCCAACACCAGATAGACTGCTATCACGATGTCGACCAGGACGATGAATGTCTTCTTCCAGTTGAATGTCATACTATTTCTTGTTGTTGAGTATCTTTGTAATCTGTGGCACCTGGTTGTCCAGGTCGCCAGCGCCCAATACGATGAGCACCTCAAAGTCGTGGGTCTTCACGTAGTTGATGACCTCGTCCTTCAGGATCATTTCCTTCTTCACACCCTCCCGCAGGTTGTCATAGATGAGCTTGGAGGTGACACCCTCGATAGGTTCCTCGCGGGCAGGGTAGATTTCCGTCAGTATTACCTCGTCGAGTTGGCTCAGGGCATCGGCGAAATCCTTGTAGAAATCGCGGGTACGGGTATAGAGATGTGGCTGGAAAATAGCCGTGATATGTTTGTCCTGATAGAGCTCGCGAATGCTCTTGGCACTTTGGTAGATCTCCTTGGGGTGATGGGCATAGTCGCTGAGGAAGACCAGACGATCGGTCTTTATCTTGAAGTCGAAGCGACGGTCCACACCGCTGAAAGTCTGCATACCATATTTCAGTTCCTCCTTGGTACAGCCATTGAGTTGTGCCATGGCCATGGCGGCAATGCCGTTCTCGATATTGATGGGGATGGGCTGTCCGAGCTTGACATTGGTGACATTCTCGATGGGCGAGATGAAGTCGAAATAGATCTCACCATTGCCGATGCGGATATTCTCTGCATGAAAGTCGCCCTCGTGGAGGCTATAGTCATAGCGACGGACACCTTCCTGCAGGTTCTCCTGCATCTCGAGGCCACGATGGATGATGAGGGCTCCTCCTGGCTGAATCAGTTCTGTGTAATGACGGAAACTCTCCAGATAGGCCTCCTTGGTACCATAGATATCGAGGTGATCAGGGTCGGTAGAGGTGATGACGCTCATCCAGGGATGGAGCCAATGGAAGGAACGGTCGAACTCATCAGCCTCGATGACCACGTAGTCGGAGTCGGAGAGAATGTAGTTGGTACCGTAGTTCTTCGAGATGCCCCCGAGGAAGGCATTGCAATTGAACTGACTCTGGTGCATGATATGGGCACACATGGTCGATGTGGTGGTCTTACCGTGAGTGCCAGCCACGCAGAGTCCCTTATGGGCCTGTGTCAAAGTACCAAGCACCTGAGCGCGCTTCTGGATCTCGAAGCCATTGTCCCGGAAATACTGGAGTTCCTTGTGGTTATCCGGAATGGCCGGTGTGTAGATGATGAGGCACGACTCCTTCTTCTTGCAGGCATGGGGGATTTCGTCGATGTTCTCCTCATAGTGGATGAGCATGCCTTCTATCTCCAGTCTGCGGGTGAGATCGGAGGGCGTCTTGTCGTAGCCGCCTACTACAAGTCCTTTCTTGATGAAATAGCGGGCGATGGCACTCATGCCGATGCCACCGGCTCCGATGAAATAAACTGCTTGTATATCTTTGATGTTCATGTGTCTGATGTGTCTAATGTGTCGAATGGGCGAGGGCGATGACCTCCTTTGCAATGATATTGGCAGAGTCGGGGAGTGCCAGCTTGAGCACATTCTCGCTCAATGATTTCAGTTTTGCGTCGTCGTTGACAGTCTCGATAGCGGTCTGAAGCAGAATATCCGGCGCCTCGGCATCCTTGATGTAGATGGCAGCACCGCGAGTTGAGAGAGCCAGGGCATTCTTGGTCTGATGGTCCTCAGCCACATTGGGACTTGGAACCAATATCACAGGCTTGCCAATGAGACAGAACTCCGAGATGCTGCTGGCGCCTGCACGACTGATGACCAGATCGGCAGCACGATAGGCAGAGCCCATATCGGTGATGAAGTCGGTGACCTTCAGGTTGGGACGCTCCTGTCCCTTGAGCCTTTCAGCTATCTCCGCACTATAGTATTTACCTGTCTGCCAGATGAACTGCAGACCGCTGTCTTTGATGAGGTCAAGGTGGCGGAGCATGCTCTCGTTGATGGTGCGGGCTCCCAAGCTGCCGCCAACGAGCAGGATGGTCTTTATCGCAGGATCGAGTCCGAAGCTACGGACGGCATCCTCACGGGATATGGTCGTATTGAGGAGTGCCTGACGCACAGGATTGCCTGTGAGGATGATCTTCTCGGCAGGGAAGAACCGCTCCATGCCCTCGTATGCCACACAGATCTTTGAGGCATTCTTGGCAAGGGTCTTATTAGCCAGACCAGCATAGCTGTTCTGCTCCTGAAGCAGAGTGGGGATGGCTAAACTGTTGGCTGCGCCAAGGGCTGCACTACTGGCATAGCCTCCTACACCCACAGCCACCTGAGGCTTAAACTCCTTGAGAATCTTCTTGGCAAGCCATTTGCTTTTCAGATAGTCGAGTGCGACACCAATATTGGCAGGCTTCCATAGTGGACGGAAGAATCCCCTTATTGGCAGACCCTTTATCTCATAGCCCGCCTTGGGAACACGTTCCATCTCCATACGCCCTAAGGCTCCAATGAACAGGATCTTCGCATCCGGACGCATGGCCTTGACAGCATTGGCGATGGAAACTGCGGGGAAGATATGACCTCCCGTGCCGCCTCCACTGATAATGACTCTTAACTCCTTTTCCATATCATACTATATTGGGGTGCAAAATTACAAATTATATTTCTTTTAGCGCCAACTTTTCCCCTCTTTTTTTCGCAGAGCGGCTAACGCTTAACATGGCTCCGATATAGGCACAGTTGATGATGGTCGATGTGCCTCCTCGAGAGATGAGCGGAAGGGGTTGTCCTGTGACGGGCGCAATACCTACGGCCACCAGCATGTTGAATGATGCCTGCAGCACCAGCATCAACGCCAGACCCATGACGAGAAACGCAGGGAAGTTGTTCTCACAACGGCTGGCGATACGGGCTGCACGGTAGAGCAGGACGATATAGAGGAACGCCACGAACGCAGCACCAAGAATGCCCAGTTCCTCGATGATGATCACATAGATAAAGTCGCTGAACGCCTGTGGCAGGAAGTCGCGCTCGACAGATTTGCCTGGACCCTTGCCAATGATATTACTGCCTACGATGGCGATATTGGCGTGGGCCACCTGTGCATCCTTATCCAGGTCGTAGTCAGCTGGGGAAACGTGTTTCGAATTCAGTTTCTTATCGATACGGTTCTTCCAAGTGCCGAAACGATGCAGGAAAGAGGTTGTCTTCTTCGTGTCTTTCTTGATCTCACCATTGACAATCGCCTCTGTTTGTGTCTCACTGCTCTCTTCATTCTGATCCAGACTGCCTAACATATAGATGGAACCTATGAATAGCACGACCAGGACGACTGCAACTGCTGCCAGTTTCCCCAACTGTGACATGGGTACTCTTCCTACGAACATCATCAGGAAGACAACGGCAAAGATCAGCGCCGCTGTGGAGAGGTTTTCCACACCGATCAGCAGACAGAAGGGGACGACTACAATCAGGATATATTTGAAGGCCCGCTTGTCGGCACCGTTATCCCGTTGCATGGCACTAAGGATCTGTGCTGTCACCAGGACGAGTGTTCCCTTGGCAATCTCAGATGGCTGGAACTTCAGTCCCATAAGACTGATCCAGCGGCCAGCATCGTTGGTCTTCTCACCAAAGAACAGCACCCAGATCAACATTATCACGGAAATCAGGAGCAGACCAGGCGTCATCAGTTTGAAATAGCGGCACGGGATGTTCAGGATGACAATCGCCATACCCACACCCAAGAGCATCTTCCATGAGTGTCCTATGATGGGACCTAAGTAATTCTGGCTCTTATAGGTCAGCGTGCTGGATGCCGAAAAGACCTCCACCACACTGATCAGGCACAGGAACAGCAGCACCATCCAGATCACCTTGTCGCCCTTAAACAGATTTCCTATCTTCATATTCATTCTAGTATTTCTAGCCTATCTAGCCTGGCTAGAGATTCCTTGCTAATTCTTTAAACTGCTCTCCGCGATCCTCCATATTCTTGAAAAGATCGAACGAGGCGCAGCAGGGACTCAATAATACGGTCTCGCCAGGCTGGGCCATCTCGTAGCAAGCCTCCATACAATCCTTCATCGAGTGGGTGTCGCGAACGGGAATACCCATGTTGTCGAAATTATCGTGCAATTTCTGGTTGTCGGCACCCAGGTAGACAATGCCAGAGCATTTCTCTTTCACCAGCGGCTTGATGGGCTCGTAGTCGTTGCCCTTGTCCTTTCCGCCGATGATGAGGATCACCTTGGTCTTCATCGACTCCAGCGCATACCAGCAGGCATCGACATTCGTGGCCTTCGAGTCGTTGACATACTGTACGCCACGTACCACGCAGACCTTCTCCAGACGGTGCTCTACACCGGGGAAGTCGCTCAGGCTCTTGCGGATCTCTTCTTTCTTGATACCTGCAATGTCTGTGGCGATGCCTGCTGCCAGAGAATTGTAAATATTATGCTTGCCCGTCAGACTGAGGCTCTCCTGCTCCATGTTGAACGGCTCAGGCTTCTCAATCTTATACTGGCCTTTCTCGATATAGCCGATCACACCCTTCTCCTTCAGTTCTGCGAAAGGATACTGGACAGCCTTGATGTCGTATTTCTCCAACTCTCGTTTGATGATGGGGTCGTCAGCCCAATAGATGAAGGCATCCTTGTTTGTCTGGTTCTGGATGATACGCATCTTCGAATCCACGTAGTTCTGCATCTTGAAGTCATAGCGGTCCAGATGGTCAGGTGTGATGTTCAGCAGAATGGCGATATTGGCACGGAAATCATACATGTTATCCAGTTGGAAACTGCTGAGTTCGATGATGTAATACTCGTGCGGATCTTCTGCCACTTGCAGGGCGAGGGAATTACCGATGTTACCTGCCAGTCCTGCATCATAGCCTGCCTGCTTGAAGATATGGTAGATGAGCGAGGTTGTCGTGGTCTTGCCGTTAGATCCCGTGATGCAGATCATCTTCGAATCGGTGTAGCGACCAGCAAACTCGATCTCACTGATGATATGAATGCCTTTTTCCTTGATCTTCACAATCATCGGGGCCGTGTCAGGAATGCCTGGGCTCTTGATGATCTCATCGGCATTGAGTATCTTCGACTCTGTGTGCTGACCTTCCTCCCATTCGATATGGCGGTCGTCGAGCATCTTCTTATACTTGTCGGCAATCTTCGACATGTCTGATACAAATACGTCGAATCCCTCTTTCTTTGCCAGGACGGCGGCACCAGCGCCGCTCTCTCCTGCTCCTAATATTACTATTCTCTTCATTTCTTCATTTCTCACTATTCACTTTTCACTATTCACTATTCACTTCTCTCTATCTCATCTTCAGCGTAATAATCGTCAATGCTGCCAGAATGATTGTGGTAATCCAGAAACGGATGGTAATCTTCGACTCATGGAACGGACGGTGTGGCCATCCCTTCAGGATATAGGTACTCGTGGCATCGAGCTGTGAGTCAAGTTTACGGAAGTTATCATGGATAGGCGTGGCCCTGAACACACGTACACGCTTGCCCTTACGTTTCTGATACTTGAACCATTGCGTCTGGATAATCACACTGAGGCTCTCGATGAAGAAGATGCCACAGAGGATGGGCAGCAGCAGTTCTTTATGGATAATGACAGCACACACACCGATGATACCACCGATGGTCAAGGAACCCGTATCGCCCATAAATACCTGAGCGGGGAAGGCGTTGTACCACAGGAAACCGACCATCGCACCCACAAAGGCACATAGGAACACCACCAACTCTTCTGTTTGTGGGATATACATGATGTCGAAATATGATGCAAAGCCGATATGTGCCGATACATACGCCAATACCCCTAGGGCGACACCGATGATGGCGGAATTGCCTGCACACATGCCATCCATGCCATCGTTCAGATTGGCACCATTACTGACGGCAGTTACCACGAGGATGGTCATCAGTACGAAGATCACCCAACCAGCAGCCACCTTGTATTTCCCTAAGAACCCCAGCACCTCGGAGTAATTCAGGTTGTGGTTCTTCACGAAAGGAATGGTGGTTTGCAACGATTTCACCGCCTCTTTCTTGTGCTTCACCACAATCTCCTGATTATGCTGCTGCACTTGTACATTCTCGCGTACCACGGCATCAGGACTGAGCCAGAGCGTCAGTCCTACGATGAAGCCGATACTGACCTGACCTACTATCTTGTATTTGCCTTTCAGTCCCTCCTTGTTGCGCTTGAAGATCTTGATATAATCATCCATGAATCCCAGGAAACCCAGCCAGAGCGTGGTGACAATCATCAGGATGATGTAGATATTACGGATACGACACAGCAGGATGACGGGGATGAGGATGCTGACGATGATGATGATACCACCCATCGTTGGCACACCTTTCTTCTCTACGCCGAAGGGATCGATACTCGGATCTCGCTCTGTCTCGAAGATCTTCCTGCGCTTCATCCATTTGATGAACTTCTCACCAAACCATGCTGAGATCAGCAAGGCGAAGATGAGTGTCAGCAGGGCGCGGAAAGAGATATAGCTCCACAGGTGCGCTCCTGGAATATCATATTGCTCTAAGAATCTGAAAATATAGTATAGCATAACTCTTCACTATTAACTCTTCACTATTCATTCGTAAAAATCTCTCTCACCACCTCGCGATCATCGAAATGATGCTTCACGCCTTTGATCTCCTGATAGTCCTCATGGCCTTTGCCTGCAATGAGAATCACATCGCCCTTCTCTGCCATCATACAGGCGGTGCGGATGGCTTCTTTTCGGTCGACGATGCTTACTACCTTTCTCATCTGCTTGTTGTCGAGACCTGCCAACATATCGTTGATGATGTCCTGCGGTTCCTCGAAACGGGGATTGTCGCTCGTGATTATCACCTTGTCGCTGAGCTTGGCGGCTGTCTGTGCCATGATCGGACGCTTGCCTTTATCGCGGTTGCCACCAGCGCCACAGACAGTAATCACCTTGCCCTTGCCGTTGAGCACCTCATTGATGGTATTCAGTACATTCTCCAAAGCATCTGGCGTATGGGCATAGTCAACGACGGCTGTATAGCCCTCTGGTGAACGGATAGGTTCCAGGCGCCCGCTGACACTCTTCAGGGTGCTGAGGATAACGAGGATATCCTCTGGTTTCTTGCCCAACATAACAGCTGCGCCATAGACTGCCAGCAGATTGCTGACATTGAACTTTCCAATGAACTGCACGCCCACCTCTTTGCCGTTGATGTCAAGATACATGCCCTCGAAGTGGCATTCGATGATCTTTGCCTTGAAATCGGCCATGCTCCGGATGGAATAGGTCTTCACCTCGGCTTTGGTGTTCTGCACCATATACTGTCCGTTCTTATCGTCTGCATTGGTGATGGCAAAAGCGTCTTTGTCAAGACCGTCAAAGAAGGCTTTCTTTGCATCGCGGTAGTTCTCTACGGTCTTGTGGTAGTCCAGATGGTCGCGCGTCAGGTTCGTGAAGAGTGCGCCAGCGAACTTCAATCCTCCGATACGCTTTTGGGCGATGGCGTGGCTCGAACACTCCATGAAGGCGTATTCACAACCGGCATCCACCATCTGCGCCAGCAAATGGTTCAGTTCTATGGGGTCGGGGGTGGTATGATCTGCTGGAATAGGCTCGCCTTCGATATAGTTGCAGACGGTGGACAGCAGACCGCACTTATGTCCGAACTTGCGGAACATATTATATAATAAGGTGGCGATTGTGGTCTTACCGTTGGTACCAGTGACACCCACCAACTTCAATTTCCTGGAAGGATCGCCGAAGAAGTGTGTGGCAACGATGCCAACGACGCTCTCCGTAGACTCCACAACGACGTATGTCACGCCATCAACCTGTTCTTCTGGCATCTTCTCGCAGAGAATAGCTGCTGCTCCCAGTTCGATGGCCTTGGGGATAAACTTGTGACCATCAGTCTGCGTGCCTGGGATGGCCACGAAGAGATGTCCAGCCTCAATACGACGGGAGTCGATGTTAACACCCGTAATCTCCACCTCTGTATTGCCAAAGGTGTTGAGGACTTCTACATTTTTGAGCAGTTCAATCAGTTTCATAACACTATTCACTATTCATTATTCTTTTAGTCGCTTCGCTTTGTAAAAGCGCTTACGCGATTACACTATTCACTATTCCAGGTAGATTTCACATTTCATGCCTTGTTTCACATCCGTTCCCGCATAGAGACTCTGTGACTTCACCTTTCCGCGGCCTCTGATGATGGCCTTCACACCACGCTTCTCCAATGCATAGACAGCGTCTCTGGCACCCATGCCCGTCAAATTGGGGATGGTATGGTCTGACGTCTTCTCTTGTTGAAGCTGAGGTCTCTCCTTGATGTTGAGACCCGTCAGCACATAGTCGGCAGCTGTATTGTTACCCTGCTTGACGGCAGGCTTGAAGACGGAGGAAGAGTCACGGGCATCAGCCACGCTCAACTTCAGATTCTGCGCCATCACACCTTCTGCAATATGATGGAACACCACACCCGACATACCACCACCCGAGGCTGGCAATCCTGATTTCTTGATACAGACGATACAGGTGTAGCGGGGATTATCAGCAGGGAAGAAACCGGCAAACGACAGCCAGTAACGTGTGGTGCCAGAGTGATAGCTACCATGTTCATCGGCTATCTGTGCTGTACCTGTCTTACCAGCCACCTTGAACGACTTGGAGCCAGCCTTTCTTCCGAGTCCCTGACTGACGACGTGTTCCAGAATGGTCTGCATTGTCTTGATGGTTGATGGCTTGGCTATCTGCTCCTTCAACACCACAGGCTCAAACTCCTTGATTACTTGTCCGTCCTTCACCAGTTGTTTCACGAAACGGGGCTGCATCATCTTTCCGTCGTTGGCAATGGCATTATAGAAGGCAACGGTATTGATCGGTGCAATCTGCGTCTCATAGCCGATACTCATCCAGGGGAGCGTAGTCTTACTCCAGTATTTGGCGCGGTCGGTGGTCTTTGTGTCTGGCATACGGATATAGGGTGGGTGATAGCCTACCAACGGCAGCTTCAGATCCTCATGGATGCCAACACGATAGAGCCCCTGTACATATTTCGTGGGATTCGAACCATAGTATTTGTCGATAATCCAGCTCACACCGATGTTCGAGCTCACTTCGAGGGCGCGTGGCACACTGATGGTGCCATAGCCGCCACGACGCCAGTTATGGTCTTTCATCGCCCTGCCGTGCATTTCCATCACACCACAGCCGGTGTTGATGGTCATAGTGGTGTCAATAAGTCCGTCGTCGAGGGCCACGAGGAACGATGCCGTCTTGAACACAGAACCAGGCTCACAACGATGACTGATAGCATTGTTTACCATCTCGTAATATTCCCCGTCTCCGGCTCGTTGCATGTTTACGATGGCCTTCACATCACCCGTCTTCACTTCCATCAGGATGGCTACGCCCATTTCGCCATTAATGAGTTTCAGCTCGTCGACGAGGGCGCGCTCTGCCAGGTCCTGCATACTCACATCGATGGTCGTCACGATGTCTGCACCATCAACGGGCGCAAGAACGGGGATGTCGAGGTATTTGCTGAGCACCTTACGACGATGCATCAGTCCGTTGGTGCCACGCAGTTCCTTGTCGAATGCCAGCTCCAGTCCGTTTTTGGCACTGTCTATCTCGCCAAAAAGGTCTCCGATGGTACGTCCTGCCAGCGTTGTGAATGGCTTACGACGGGCATTATACTCCTCCCAGTGGAAACCGCCTTTATAGATAGGCTCCTTGAAAATAGGCAGCTTACGGATCTCGCAGAACGTGTTGTAGTCTACGCGTCGTTTCCAGATAGGCCAGTGGCGCGCGCCTACCGAACCGTTCTTCATCACCTTATGCTTGCCTTCCAACAGATGTTGCTTGAATTCTGCAGCAGTCTTCGACGGGAATATCTGGTTCAGTTCATAGCAGATAGTGTCTATCTTCTCTGCCCAGATGGAGTCGCGTTTGTGGGTGCCTGTTGAATCAGTGATACCAGCCTGGAAGTCCATGAAGACCTTATATTCAGGTATACTGCCTGCCATTAGCTGACCATCGCAACTGAGGATATTGCCACGTGTAGGTTTCACGCTGACAGAGTCGCGCTTCAAGCGAGAGGCCACCTGTGTCCAATAGTCTTTCTTGGCGGTCATGATATACATGGCCTTGCCCACAACGGCAAACCCGATAAACGTGAACACTACTGCGATGGCGAAGTAGCGGGGCATGACCTCTTTATTGTTAAACCTACTCATTCTTCTACATTAATTATATATGGTGGCTGGTCTGAGATGTGCAGCACACTGTCCTTATTGTTCTTGAGGGCATCGAGCACATGACTCTCACGACATTTCTCCGTCAGGGTGCTGTTGCTCGAAAGTGCCTTGTACTTGGCATCCAGCAGTTCCTTTTCCATCTTGTCGATGGCGATCATGTCCTGCTGACACTGGTATCTGAAGGCGACGTAGACGATGGAGAACACCACGATCAGCACGATGATACCGATATGATGGCGAACCATCTGCGCGGTCAGGAAATCGCCACCGAGGATAGTGCGCAGGGTTGTGGCCGAAGAGAACTTGGGGTCTTCTTCCTTGGCGTTCTCCTTGATCTTCTGGAGCGTCTTCTTCGTCTGCTCCTTGATACTCTCCACCTCTTCCATGGGCGTGGCCTTCTCTTCTTCCACCACGTCCTCAATCTCCAGCTCTATATCGTCTTTCTTTGCCATCTTACTTCTTCCTTCTTACATCTTACATCTTTCTGCAATTCTCAGTTTTGCGCTTCTGCTCCTCGGGTTCCGCTCCTGCTCTTCATCGTCGGGTATAATCACCTTGCCCACGGGCTTGAAGGGCGCTTCCGTACGTCCGAAGAAATCCTGCTGGACCTTCCCCTCCGTATTACCGGCCTTCATCATGTTCTTCACCAGACGGTCCTCCAGTGAATGATAAGTGATGACACTCAGCCGTCCACCCTCGCGAAGCAGGTCCTTGCTGCCGTTCAACATTTCCTTGAGGGCTTCCATCTCGTGGTTCACCTCGATGCGCATGGCCTGAAACAGCTTCGCCATCTCTTTCTTCTCACGCTCTCGGGGGAACAGCCTTTCCGTCACCTGCAACAGGTCGCCTGTGGTGGCGATGCGTTGTGCCTGTCTCGCCTTGACGATGGCAGCAGCGAGCTTCCTCGCATTTTTCAGTTCCCCATAGAGATAGAAGATGTCTGCCAACTGCTCCTCGTCGTAGTCGTTCACGATGTCTACAGCGGTCTTGCCTGCCTGTTTGTTCATCCGCATGTCGAGCGGGGCATCAAAGCGGAAGGAGAATCCGCGGCTCTCATCGTCCAGATGATGACTCGAGACCCCGAGGTCGGCCAGCAGCCCGTCGATCTTCTCCACATCGTAGTAACGCATCCAATTCTTGATATATCTGAAATTGCTCCTCACGAAGGTAAACCTGTCATCATCAACGATGTTTTTTTCTGCATCGGCATCCTGATCAAAGCTATAGAGATGTCCTTTCTTGCCTAAGCGGCTGAGGATCTCCCTGCTATGTCCGCCACCTCCGAAGGTCACATCTATATAAACACCGTCGGGCTTGATTTCAAGCCCGTCGACGCTCTCCCTGAGGAGTACTGGAATGTGATATGTCGTCGAAGAATTTAACATACGGCGTCGTCGGTATTCATGATGTCTTCAAATTCCTTTCCGAAGTCCTCGTCACTCTTGAGGATCTGTTTCAGATGCTGTGGCGACCAGATTTCTATTGTGTTGTCCATGCCTATGAACTGAACGTCCTGGTCTATCTCTGCTGCTTTCTGCAGTCGTTTAGAGATGAGGAAGCGACCATTGCCGTCGAGCGAGATGGCTTCCGCTTCCGAGATGAACTGGCGGAGCATCTGCTGATGCGAGGGTTTCCATGGTTTGAGCTGCGCCTTCAGCATGTCCACCTTTTCGTTCCATACGCTCTCAGGATAGAGCACCAGACATTTCTGGTAGATGTCTTTCCGCAAAACCAGTGTTTCCTCGCCCGATGCCTGGAGCACCTTGCGGAAAACAGAGGGTAGGAAGACTCTTCCTTTCACGTCCGTCTTGGCTTCTATGTTACCTAAGAAACGCATACGTTCATCTTATTAATAGAGTTGTGGGTACAAAATTATATATTTTTCCCCCACTTTCCTCCAAAACTCCCCACTTTTTTTCAAATTTAACTTTCTTTTATTAAATTCGATAGCTCGGAAATAGCAAAATAGAGTTAAATGCATTTTAAAAGAAAGTTTTTTCCCGTTTTTTGCTCATTTTTGAAAGATTTGTGCTATTTTTGCACCTTGTTAGAGGAAACGAGAGAAAACGACCGAAATGGAGAAAACGATCGACATTGATAAAATCCTGAAAGGTAAGCTGGGCGCAAAGGCAAAGTTCGTGCCTGCATTCCTTGTGAATTGGCTCAAGCGCGTGGCGCACGAAGACCAGGTGAACGCTTTCCTGTGGGAGAGTCGCGACAAGGTGGGCGTTGAATGGCTGGAGGAATGCGTGCGTTATCTCGACATGACCCTGGAGATCGAGGGAAAGGAGAATCTGCCCGATCCTCACGACGGCCGTCTCTATACCTTCGTGAGCAACCACCCTCTTGGTGGTGAGGACGGTGTGGCACTGGGTGCCATCATCGGCCGGCATTACGACGGGCGCTTCCGCTATCTGGTCAACGATCTGCTGATGAACCTTCCGGGTCTGGCACCGGTCTGTATTCCCATTAACAAGACAGGCCATCAGAGCCGTAATTTCCCCGCGATGGTGGAGGCGGGCTTCCAGAGCGACAACCACATGCTGATGTTCCCTGCAGGTCTCTGCTCGCGCAAGAAGAACGGTGAGATCCGCGATATTCCCTGGTCAAAGACCTTCATCTCCAAGAGCGTGCAGTATCAGCGTGATGTCGTTCCCATCCACTTCGGAGGTCAGAACTCCAATTTCTTCTATCGTCTGGCCAACTTCTCCGACAAGTGCCTGCCGTTCAATCTGGCAATGCTGTTCCTGGTCGACGAGATGTACAAGAACGTTCACAAGACCTTTCGCATTGCCATCGGCAAACCCATTCCCTGGCAGACCTTCGACAAGAGCCGTAAGCCTGTGGATTGGGCACAGTTCGTCAAGGACCAGATATATACCCTCTAGTTATCACCAGAACCCTAAAAACCCCAATCATAATGGAACAAGAGATTATCCAACCCATTGCCAAGGAAATTCTGAAGAGTGAACTGACTACAGAACACCAGCTTCGCATGACCAACAAGAGTCATAACGAGATCTATGTCGTAACGGCTCACAATGCACCCAATGTCATGAAGGAGATCGGTCGTCTGCGCGAGATTGCTTTCCGCGAGGCGGGGGGAGGAACAGGCAAGGCGATGGACATCGATGAGTTCGATATCTGTGAGAACTGCTATAAACAGCTGATTGTCTGGAATCCCGAGGCAGAGGAGATCATCGGTGGCTACCGCTATCTCGAAGGCACATCGTGGGATATCGACGAGAATGGCCAGCCTGTTCTGGCCACCAGCCACATGTTCCATTTCTCCGACAAGTTCCTCAAGGAGTATATGCCCTATACGATTGAACTGGGTCGTTCGTTTGTTTCCCTACCTTATCAATCATCGCGTATGGGCGCGAAGAGTCTTTTTGCCTTGGATAATCTCTGGGATGGTCTTGGTGCGCTGACCGTTATCAAGCCCAATGTCAAGTATTTCTTCGGCAAGATGACCATGTATCCCTCATATATCCGCAAGGGACGCGACATGATTCTCTATTTCCTCAAGAAGCATTTCGACGACAAGGAACACCTGATTATCCCGATGAAACCGCTGAAAATTGAGACCGACCCCAGCGAGTTGGAGAAGATTTTCTCGGAGAAAGACTTCAAGGACGACTACCGCATCCTGAACCGCGAGATCCGTCGGCTGGGCTATAACATTCCCCCGTTGGTGAATGCCTATATGAGTCTGTCGCCCACCATGAAACTTTTTGGTACCGCCATCAATTACGGTTTTGGCGATGTTGAGGAGACGGGCATCCTGATTGCGGTCGACGAGATCCTGGCCGAGAAGCGCGTGCGCCATATCGACTCATTCCTCAAGGATCATCCTGAAGCTTTGAAGATTACCAGCGGTGCCAACAAGGTCATCTACAAGGAGAAATAATGAGAGCAGCGTTCGGCTATCTGTTCGCACTGATGGGGTTCAGTGCCTCTGCACAGGTGTCTACGTCTGTGCCGGCCGATATTGCTGAAAAGCTCGATGCGCACCATCTCTATCTCGATGCCAGGCTAGACAAGTCTGAAAATCATCCTTACGCTTATTCCGGTTTCCGCGAGGCAGCAGCCCATTTTGGCGACAGCTGCACGCTCTACATCGCTCCCAACGTGTATTGGGTCGATGATCCTGACCATCCCGAGGTGGTCACAGGACAGAATGGACGTGAGCCGTTCGGCATCGTGATCCGGGCAAAAAAACTCCATTTCATCGGACTTTCTGACGATGCCCGTCAGACTATTCTGGCTTCGCAGCGAGGTCAGATGCAGGGGGCGGTGGGCAACTTCACCATGTTCGATTTCTGGTGCGATTCCCTCACCGTCGAAAACCTCACGATGGGCAATTACTGCAATGTTGATCTCGACTATCCCTGGAATCCGTCCCTCTCCCGCAAGAAACGTAGCGATGCCATTACCCAGGCACATGTAGGCTATGTGCATGGCCAACAGCTGGTGGCAAAGAACGTGCGTTTCATCAGCCGTCTGAACCTCAATCCGCTGAATGGCGCCCAGAATTCCTATTATGAGGACTGCCATTTCGAATGTACAGACGATGCCCTGAACGGCTCGGCCTTTTACAAACATTGCACTTTCGACCTCTATGGCCAGAAACCTTTCTGGAGTACGTTCGGACGAGGTCCTCTGTTTATCGACTGCGACTTCTATGTCAAGGGTGTCAAGCGTGAGATGTATTTCTGCAAACAGGGCGGTCCTGTGACGCTGATTGATTGTCGCTATCATGCGCCATCGGATAGCATCTATATCGGTTGGACGGCTTATCCCCAACCCTGGTTGCGCTGCTATCATAAGAACTTTACGCTCAACGGCAAGCCTTATCTTATTGGCAGTCGCCAGCCTCAGAACACAATAGTCATGGACGCTCTCCCCATGCGTTCAGATCAGCCGCCCTACCTTTGGTTGAGTCAGCATGAGGCAGAGATGCAGGTAGGTGGAAAGCCTGTGACGCTTCGTGCTGATGGCTTTGGCAAAAGAATAGTGTGGCGGATTGATCCGCCATACAATCAGCTGGCTTGTCTGAATCAGATAGAAGGCGACTCCGTAACCGTTAACATCGCCTGTGAGGAAATAGATGAGCCTGTCAGTTTCCCTGTTACAGCCTGTGCTGTGGGTGATAGCGTTGTTGGTGGCGTGGCTGTATGCCAGATGACCATCAAGCCCTCGCAACTACCACCGCCCTCTTTCCTGAAAGAGCCAGTCATCAAGATTAAAGATGGTGTTGCCTGTCTGGATTATACCCTTGATCTTCAAGGACGGCGCGATGAGTCCCACATTATTTGGAGTCGGCTGGATACGGATGACTGCCATAAGGAGGTCATTCTGGCCCAAAGTAATAATGGCCCCCAACGACAATATAAACTTCGCCCAGGTGATGTTGGCCACAGACTGATGGCTACCATACGCCCTGCTCATCAGCGCAGTCCTTTGGGAGACATGACGGAAGTGGCCAGCAGCCTTATAAAAAAGAAGGAGGTGAAAGAGGCAGATAGGCTCGAAACTGACTTCAGCGACATCTACTGCGGTACCACTCACGGACTATTGCCTGACTCTTGGCAGGCTGATGGCTTCAAACCCGCTGATACCGCTGAGTACCCTTGGACATTCGACCCCAGCAAACCCATGTGGGAATATGGCGAGGGCTTCAATGGGGCTGTGGGTAAAGGCCTGCTACAGGCTCAGCGAGGTGCACGATTGATGTATACACCTGCTGAAGGCCAATATGGCGATATGTCGCTGATCCTGAATGTCGACCCTACCAAGACCGCAGGTCAGGGCTTCGGCTCGGCCACAGGTCAGTATATGGACGTCTGCCTGAAGTTTGATACCAAGACCCTCACGGGCTATGGCCTCCGCATCATCCGTACCGTTAAGCATGCCAAGGCCGTTGATTTCTACCTCGTGGAGTACGACCATGGACAGGTCAAGGCCCTCACCGAACCGGTTTCTGCCACCTGTTACCGCACAGGCTGTACTATCTCGCTGAAGGCAGAAAAGGGACGCCTGATAGCCCACGTTGAGACGACGACACCCAAGCCTGAGGACAGTTCGCTGCCCCATGTTGTCGATCTCTCTGCACCGATGAAACCGAACATTTTTGGCGGAATTGCCATCCAGCATACAGGCTCCTGTGGCGAGAGCACCACCATGCTCCATCGCCTGGAGGTGAATTGGAATAAACAATAAAAACAAATAAATATGACACAAGAAGAAAGAACCCAGATTGAAGAGCGGATCGTCGATGTGTTGAAGACCGTCTACGACCCAGAGATTCCCGTGGATATCTACAACCTTGGGATGATCTACAAGATCGATGTGCAGGACGACTATACCGTTGAGATGGACATGACCTTCACGGCGCCCAACTGTCCTGCTGCCGATTACATCCTGGAGGATGTCCGTACCAAGGTGGAGAGTGTCGAGGGCGTCAAGGGTGCCACTGTCAACCTCGTCTTCGAACCCGCCTGGGACCAGTCGATGATGTCGGAAGAAGCCCGAGTGGAACTCGGCTTCGACTAATGTTCAATGTTCAATCTTCATTGTTCAATCATCATGAAACCGATATATTTCTTAAGCGACGCCCACCTGGGTTCCCTCGCCGTTCCGCATCAGCGCATGCAGGAGCGCCGGTTGGTGCGTTTCCTCGATTCCATTAAGGAGAAGGCCGCTGCCGTCTATCTCTTAGGCGACATGTTCGACTTCTGGTACGAATACAAATATGTAGTGCCCAAGGGCTTCACCCGTTTCCTGGGCAAGATCTCCGAACTCACCGACATGGGTGTCGAGGTGCATTACTTTACGGGCAACCACGACATCTGGGCCTACGAGTATCTCGAAAAGGAGTGTGGTGTCATCCTTCATAAGAAGCCTGAGACCACCGAACTCTATGGCAAGATCTTCTTCCTGGCGCATGGCGATGGTCTGGGCGATCCCACCAAGAGTTTCAAGCTGCTCAAGAGCATCTTCCACAACCGCGCCTGTCAGTGGGCCTTCTCTGCCCTCCATCCCCGCTGGGGCATGTGGTTCGGCCTGAACTGGGCCAAGCAGAGTCGTCTGAAGCGTCCCGATGGCGAAGAGCTCCCCTACATGGGTGAGAGCCGCGAATACCTCATCCTCTTCACCAAGAAGTATATCCAGTACCACTCCAACGTCGACTATTTCATCTATGGTCACCGCCACATCGAGATCGACCTCCAGCTGACGAAAAAGGCGCGTATGCTCGTGCTTGGCGACTGGATCACGCAGTTCTCCTACATTGTCTGGGATGGCGAGCACCTCCTCATGTCGCAATACATCGAGGGCGAAAGCCAACCGTGAATTAGTATAGGATTTGAGAATTTTGTTAGCAACTTTTGAGAATTTTGTTTGGAAGATTTGAGAATTTTGCGTATCTTTGCCGCAGAAAATCAATAAGTTATGTTTAAAAGAGCGCAAATTAAAGAATTAAAACATATATAAGGGACAGGTATGTCAGATCCAATAAGAGGGATGCTCAACCATGAGCATCCCTCTTTCCTGTCTTCAGGCGATAGGCCCGTCCCGAACAACGCAGGCGTATTATTGAAGGGATCCACAAAATCGGCCGTGAGCTGATCGCTGTGGAATGAACTCACTGTGTAATATGACTCATATACCTGTCCCCACGACTATTTTTTGGGGAGCGTTTCATTTTTCAAAAGAGCAGAATTAAAGCCAATCGTCTGAATATTAAGCGGTTGGCTTTATAGTTTGTAAGGAAAATCGAAAAAACAGGCCAAAAATGAAACGCCCTTTTTGATACAACGTATTGGAAAAAGCCGTATCTTTGCGCTGTGATAGACGAATTATCGCCATGAAGAGACTGATATACATACTGCCGCTGGTTGTGTTTGCCATCGCTTGCAACAACAGGACGGCAGAGGAAAAGCTGGTCGCGATAGACTCGCTGGTCGTGCAGGAGCTGTACGATTCAGCCTATACTGTATTGACAGGCATCGACACAACACTCCTGAACGATATGGAAACCAGAGCCCATTACTATCTGGCGCGGAAACAGGTGGGTTATCTCACATCCCATCGCGACAGCTCGAACGTGCTCGACAGCATCGTCATACCTTATTATACTTCTACTGACAACAAGGAAAAGCTGGCCGATGCCTACTATTACAAGGCATATGGAGAAATCACTAGCGGAAAAATGAATGAATCCGTCATTGATTACAAACGGGCAGAGGAATTGGCCTACCAGACTTCCAATCCTCGCCTTCAATTCAAAGCTGTTGAATGCTTGTCCGTTGTTAACGAGATGTCTGGTAATTACCATCTTTCATTAGAATATGCCAAAAAGATGATGAAGTTGGCATCACTGATTAATAATCCTAAATGGACTTACGGCGCTCTTTATACAGTAATAATAGCCTATAACCAGCTTGGCCAAAAAGACAGTTGCTTATATTATCTTGAGAAAATGGAGCCGTATCTTAAATATGTACCTAAGGATGAAATGCCAAATACTCTGATAAGCATTGCTTATCTATATAAGCATTCCGATCCTGAAAAAGCGAAACAATATATAAAGAAATCCCTGGAATTGAAGGTGACACCATCAGCGTTATCACATCTGGCTGATATCTATTGTAATGAGGGGAAAAAAGATGAGGCTTATCTTTTATGGAAACGAATCCTCGCTCTCGAAGGCAAAATCCCCAAGGACGTTACTATCCACAATCTGCTTGAATACGATTTGGAACACGGCAAGACGGATGAGGTCTTCAAGCGCGTAAATGAGATCATTGCCATCAAGGACAGCATCATCGATAATTTGAAAAACGATACCATCAGAAACCTCCAGCTGAATTTCGACCACGAGGTGGAGATGAATGCTGCCCACGAACGGCTGATCCGTTGGCAGAGGGCATTGGGTATCATCGCTTTCCTGGCATTGTGTCTGATTGGCTACATCCTCTGGCGCAAGCACAAGGTCAGACTCCAGAGGTTGGAAAACGAGCTGCTGACGAAGGACTATATCAGAAAGATGCTCGACCTTGAACTCCGGGCAACGAAGACGGAAACGCAGTTAGCCGCCCTGCAGTCGGAAAACGACGAAAACAGACAGGAGATCCAGCGTCTGGAGACAGAGAAGGCTGAACTGGAAGAGGAGGCGAAACGCCTGTTGGGAAAGGAAACGCAGATTATTCGGAGGGGGATGTTGTTATACGATCAGTTGTTGAAGAGTGAGAGGGTACAGACATGGACCAACTCGGACTATGAGGCCATTGCCGGTTTCTTCGAGGCGAGCCACCCCGATGCGATGAAGGAGATCCTGAAGAAATACGGGCGTCCCACCACGCGCAGCATGCTCTATCTGATACTCGTTGATATGGGAAAGTCGAATGACGAGATCTGCAGGATCATGTCGCTCAACGGCTCCAGTCTCCGCTCCCTCAAGCACCGCCTCCGGAAAAACATGGAGGACTCCCAATGAGATAAAAATTGTTAATAGTTGTACCCTCCCGTGCAAGATTTCTGCACGTTCGGGGTTGTATAAATAAAGAGAACTAATTATTTGGCGTATGAAGAAGAGTAGTATATTATGGACGTTTATCATGCTGATGCTAGCGGTCGGTATGAGCGGTTGCAGCGGTGACGATGATCCTAATTTCGACGAAATCATTGAAAAAGGAAAAATCGGAGAGTTGCTTACACCCCTCTATTCGTCTGATATTGTTAATTGGTACGACAGGAACATGTATTGGGAAACCGTTGGTAAATGGAATTGGCAAGTTCTTGTCGATTGTGAAGGACGATTTCACGGATGCACTTTTTGGGATACACCAAATGGTATACCCGAATCGCTTGAGAAACTATACGCCGCTCCTTCTTCTATTGACGAACTGAACGGTCTTCTATACACGATAGATGATAACTATGAACTACGGTTAGATACTGTCGAACACTACACTCCTGACGCGGCAGGAAACCCAAGGAGAGGCGAGCTCTACTTGGAATATTACAAAGGAGTACGTGTGTTTGATGGCCAGTATTTTTGCCTGTTCAGCACCTCTCCAAAGGGCGACAGGATAGCCCACTGTAGTGGACAGATCATCACTTTCGACCCTCTTGACGTTGTACCCACCTTGACTCCTCAGCAGGCATTAAAGATATTCTCTGCTTATCAGAAAGAACCTATAGATCCTTCTTGGGAGTGCCATTTACACGTTAGAGAATACAATATAAAGACGGAAAAGGACGATAGTTATGCAAAACTGCTCAGGCGGGAACATCGATTGGTATATATTGTGCTTGGTCCTTATTATCAGTATAGACATTGGGATTTCGGTATGGTAACGACACGTATCAGGGCTGATATTGATGCGCATACCGGACAGATAATCGTGATAGGAAACGAAGGATATTATAGATTATGAATAAGATGATGAATTATCTGAAGAAAGCATTACTTAATGTTATATTTAGTTTCGTTTTCTTTCTTTTATTAAGCCTTGTACTTGGTGATAAGATTGATATGAAGGAAATCGTGATTTTTAGTTTGGTCTTTGGAGTGGTCGTTGATCCTTTGACAGATTGGATTGCAAAGAAATATAAGTTAGGTTTATAATGTTGCGGTAGGATCCTACTGCAAACTAAACAATAATAAAATGATAAAGAAAAACTAAAGTTATTTGTTTTGTTGCAAATACACAGTAGGAACCGACCCTACTGTGTACATGGATAAAGTTGCATGATTCATGATAATTTCATATATTTGCACTCAAATTAGAAACTATAATAAAAATAGTATGATGAAAGCAAGATTAATTACACAGGCCTTTGTGTGCGCTTTATGTATGGTATCACAGGCACAGGAATTACAGGTTGAGTACCATCCAATGGTTGAAGACGGCAAGGTCTGGAGAAATCAAGTAGGAGGGACTAGGGAGAATGACTACTGCAACTATATTGATGGTGATACGCTGATTAATGGTGAGAACTGGAAGAAGGTTTATAACACAGCAGGATTTGGGTATGGAGGTTATTTTTATTATTTGGCCTTGCGCGAGGTTGAAAAGAAAGTCTATGCCATTGCAAAAGGCAGCAATCGGCCGCGACTACTTTATGACTTCGGTCTCAAAGTAGGAGATATTGTGGCGTGCGGTGTAGAAGGCAATGCTTTCGGATGCCTACGTGAAACTGGTGAAAAGCCTGATACACTGATGGGATTCCCATACCGCAACTCCCTTCGTGTGAAAAGTATCGATACCCTCCATGTAAGCGGCCCATATACGAAGGAAAGCTATCGACGCCGCTTCACACTCATGCTTTTGGATGCGTATAGAGAACTCGAGACGGAACACGAAATTGTCTGGATTGAGGGAATTGGTTCAGCCGCGGGACCCTTCCTGCCTTGGATGCCGGTTCCAGAACCAGACAGTATGTTCTTACGTTGTCAAATAGGCAAAGAATATTTATTCTGTTTTTTTGTAGATAACGAAACAACAAAAGTTAGCAGCCCTCAATACCAACCTACAAGAAGCGATGGATTCCACGATCTTCTGGGCCGACGCCTAAGTGGTCAGCCTCAGAAGGGTATCTATATCCAAGACGGAAAGAAAAAGCTCACAAAGTAAAAAGATCCCCCCGCGGGTCAGGGGACGGCTCTCTGGCCCACTCGGGATCATCCAAAGGATCAACGAAAAAGTGGGTCAGAGAACCGTCCCTTGACCCACCGAAAAAACCAAAAAGTTATTATTATGAAGAAAAAAATGCTTGTTTTGATGTGTTTCCTGCTGATTATTATCTTGGCGGGATGTAGTAAAGACGAGGAGTCAGAAATTGCTCCTATAACTTATAGTAGTGAGAATCATTCTATTCTGAATTCTAATGCTTCACTTTATAAGGAGATTATGGGTGAATGGAAACTGGTCAAGGCTATACCTGAAGGGGATACTCTTTTGGGTATTGATTACTTTTGTTTTTATCCAGATTGTTCATTTACATGTAATAACGTTACTGAATCAGGAACTTTTCATGGGAAATTTGAAGTCAATGAGCAACATAATTGGGAGGTTGGAACAATAGATTATAAGCATCTTCCAACTAATTATTGCTTATGGCTCTATAATGACATTGAAGCCTTTGCAACTTTTCCGTTTGTTATAGAGGGTGATAAAATGCATATAAACGTAGGAGGGCCATCTTATGTATATTCAGCCTTTATGTTTGAACGTGTAAAATAAAAGATAATGAGAGTTATAAGTTTTTTAGTTATTATGCTTGCCATTAGTATGAATGGCATGGCTCAAACTACAGGCATCATTGTTGAAAGAAACAATAATGGAACTATTTCATCTGTCAAGTATCCACGAGAAGACAAAAGTGAGGCCGTTCCTGAAAATGCTACTATGTTTTTCTCAAATGTGCTAAAAGTAAGGAATGACACGGCGGGGTCAGGATATATTGTGACATGGCCTCCAGACAAAAGAATCGTTACCAGCAATGGTGGCGATTCTTTTTGGAATCAAGATTTCCCAGGAAAGATTTGGAAGTCTCGAAATAAGTTCTTGCGTCCCTGCGGTAGCAAGCGGCAGAGCCGAGCGCGTATCTTTGCAGGCGAGAATAATATGAAAATCGCGCTTGCTTGAAAAATATTCTTTGGATTATTTGGGTAATTACCAAAAGAGTATTATCTTTGCAGCGCAAATGATGTCTAATCTTAAAAGCATTATGCTATGACAGACAAAGAATTTGCAAAAGAACAGTATGAACAGCTCAAGCGATATGCTGAGTTTGTTTGGCAGTCAATGCCGGATGGTCCTGAAAGGGATGCAGTCATTGAGGAAATCCTCATTGGCATGAGTGAAGCAAAAAGAAGGTTTAACGAATTAAGTGACGAGCAGTTATGAAACAGGTGAATGAATTAATTGAAGATCCTCGAATGAGGGAGGAGTTTGAGCGTTTTTACAAAGCAAAGACGGCTGAAGAACGCAAGGCTATAACTGAAGAACACAAACGTTGGTTTGAGAGTCTTTCTGACGAGGAAAAGACGTTAGAAACAACCCGTATGTATGATTCTGTGCGTGCTGTGCTTGAGGGCGTGAAAGCAAATAATGAAGAACTTGATGCCCGTCGAATCAGGGAAAAGCTAGGTACCGTGCCCGAGGCCATATCGATGAGTTATGTAGCAAAGAATTATTTCGGAAAGACCAAGACCTGGCTCTATCAGCGTCTGAATGGTAATAAGGTCAACGGCAAGGAAGCCCGTTTCACAGAGTCAGAAGCCCGTCAGCTTCAAGAAGCTCTTCACGACCTGGGTCACCGCCTGACTTCCATCATTTTGATTTGATAACTCCTGTGACACACCGGGGTCAGGATATATTGTGACATGGCCTCCAGACAAAAGAATCGCTACCAGCAATGGTGGCGGTTCTTTTTGGAATCAAGATTTCCCAGGAAAGATTTGGAAGTCTCGAAATAAG
>JAEEGJ010004301.1_pt1 | contig 48961 bp, 24 predicted proteins | sample 8958761 | NCBI WGS metagenome assembly JAEEGJ01 (sample SAMN16246546, study PRJNA631951) | gut metagenome | biome: gut microbiome; feature: rumen; material: RS-attached | host: Bos | place: Iran: Karaj | collected 2018-10
CCTGGTTCACGTAATTGCCAGCGCCATCCTTACTGCCAGGAGCCGTCTTACACATCAGCTCGGCCTTGCCGTCACCATCGAAGTCATAAACCATAAATTGCGTATAGTGGGCGCCTGCCCGGATATTGTTACCCAAGTCAATGCGCCACAGCTTAGTACCATCCAGTTTATAACAGTCTATATATACGCTGCCTGAGTTTCCGCTGCTGATAGAATTGTCCTGTGAGGTCGACGGGTCCCATTTGACAAAGATTTCATACTGTCCGTCGCCATCCACGTCGCCCACACTGCAGTCATTGGGTGAGTAAGTATAGGGCATGTCTACTGCACTTTCATATTTCTTGGTGCTGGAGTTATAAGGTTTCCAGCCCACAATGGTTCCGCCTTCTGGCTTATCGAGTTTCAGTTCGTGATAATAGCCTTTATTAAAAGCTGACACCGCTGGAGAAGTCTCCACAGCCACCCCATTCTGGTAAGTGACCACCTGATAGGTATCACCAGCATCGCCTTTCGCCAGATTCACAGATGTCGTCTTATAGATATCCTTAGCCACAGATACGCCATTCTTGAGAATCTCAAAGGTCGTATGTTCGTCATCCGTTCCCAGCAGTCGCCAACTGACGAAAGACCCACCGGCATAGTTGATAACCACCAAGCCCCGATCCAGTTTCTCCATCTGACTCTGTGGCGTATCACTGGGCTTCTGGGCGTAGCTGCCCAACGACAGCACCCCCATAGCCATACATATAGTACCCTTGATGAGTTTATTCATTATTTCTGTTATTTGATCGTGAATTTCTTACCATTCTTAATATAGATACCCTTCTTAGTCGGATTATCGACAGGAACGCCACTCAGCGTATAGATCTTTCCGTCATGATGACGATCCTGAGAAACACCTTGAATAGCCGTAGGCTGATCTGTCACTCGAAGGACACCTTCTGGTTTCAACAAGTCCGTAGTATCCCAATACAGGCCATCAGCCAGAGTCGGGAGGTTCAAAATTATATTAGCTGAAGCTGACAGTCTGCCGACCTTCCAAAGCGTGATCGTTTCACCTAGTTTAGGAGCCGTTCCCGTCCATGTCACGGTGATAGCATCCGTCACTGAGAGTGTTCCTTCTACTGTTATCATGGTGTTGGTGCTATTACCGCGTCCTCTGACAACACTCAGACTCAGTTGACCTGCTGTATAGGAACCAGCACCTGTCAGGGTGGCATTACCCTGAATCGTGCCGATAGCCACATTCTTTCCACTGTTGTCGAACACGCCTGTTACTGTGGCCTTGCCCAAGCCCTTCGTATTGTTCCACTGGATGAGCGGGTCGTATGAACCCGTCTTCTGTTTCTGGAAGTTGATAGTTCCCTCAAACTCACTCCAGTCACCTTGCATATTACAACGCACACTGGTCACATTAACCGTCAGCGTACCTGCACCCGTCAACTTGCCCTTATAGTCACAACGGGAATCAAGCGTCCAAGTGGCTTTCTTGCCTTCTGGCACCTCAATGTTAGCACTATTGGTCGAATAACTGTAAATATTATCCGGATCCTTCAGAGTGCCACCATTCAGGACAATCTTTGTAGGATACTGATGGACACTGTTGATTTCACCACCCTGCACAGTACCCTGCGCTATCTCAAGAATATTGTATTTGGCAGAACCGCCCAACAAAAGTGTGCCCGCGCCCGACTTCTGAAGAGTTGACTCAGAAGAAGAGGTTACTTTACCATTAGCCGTCAATGTCTTACCCGATAACACATAAATACCGCCAATACCGTTAAGCTTGACAGGTTGTGTACTCACCACATTATCAGACACAGCCAATGTACCACCGCTCAAGGTGATGGTGTTATCCACACCTCCCAGTGCACCATAGGCCACGCCATCAGTATTAGCCAGTAACGATACCGTCAGCCGGCCTTCATTGATATTTACCCCACCTGTGAAGGTGTTGATATTCTGAATAGTTAGGTTACCCGTACCTTCCTTTATCAAAGAAGCGTTACCAATAATACTGCCACTACCCGACAAGGTGTAATCCTTGGAACTGTTCTTAAAGACGACACTCTTGGGCGACACGGGATCATTCAAGACGACAGAAGTCTTGGCGGCGTCATCGCCAAAGGTAACGATATCACCTGTTACAAATATATCCTTGTTTCCGTCATTCGACTTGAAGTTCTCCGTCTTTGCAAAATCCCAAATACCATCGCTGCCACCATCCCAAGTGATTGTACTTGCTTCACGAAGGGTCTTGACATCCAGATAGATTTTTCCGTCTTCCTGAAGAAGTGAGGCTTTCATACCGTCCATGCCTTCCAAGACGACACCACTGACGTCACCCACTATGGCTGCACACTCTACCAAGAGATACTTACCCGCAGGTATCTCGCCCTGTCGGACAATCTCAAATACAGGTGTCCGGTATTGCGGTCCGTTCTTCCAGTCTTTCTTTTCAATCGTCAACTGCGACACCTTCATCTTATCTACACTTCCATCGCTAATGACATCGAATACCACGCGTGAGCCGAAATTCAGATTAAGGGAGGATACGGTCATCGTACCCACCTTGGCTTTGCCGCCAGGATAGATTGTGGCATTATAGTCGGCCACGATGCCGCCCATAAAGCTACCACCGTCAGAAACAAGACTCGTGTGGCGGTTCAACCATACCGGACTGCTCTTCATCGTACCATCAAACTGCAATGTACCAGCCCAGATGTCGGTATTACCCGTATACGTCTGCGTCACCTTCGGCAGAACCAGCATACCATCGCCCTGCTTCACCAGACGCATGTCACCTGCAAAGGCGCCACCCGTCAAGGTGTGGGTATAATAGGTATATTCAATATGGTCATTACTGTCATGACCCTGCACCCACGATGGGGTATTCACTGTCACGATATAAGGATGACAGCCATCCTGCACACGGACTGTCGCATCTCTGGTTTCCGCTAGCAACCAGTGAGGATCGGGGGTGTTCACTTCGCCAATCTCACCGCCGTCTGTCACCTCTATTCTCTTCGTCATCGTCAATGCTGGCGGAGCCTGGGTGATACCCTCCAGCTCGCCGAGGAAATAGCTCACATGAGGAGGCTGATTATAACCACACATCTGCCAAACCATCGCATTACGGTACTGATGGTCGTGCCAGAGGGTATAGTTACGCCATGCCGTAGGGATTGTAGTGGTATAGATACGAATCTTATTGTCGCCAGTACGGGCAATGACCTCCTCACGCCAGTCACCAAACAGGTCGCCCTGATAGCAAGGCGTTCCCTTGGTATCGTTGTTAGTCTTTGAGCCTGCCAGTGTCTCTATCACACCCTTGCCATATTTATAGATGGTCACAGCAGTGTTCTTTCCCTGACTTGAATAGTCCTGAGTCTCCTCACACAAGTCACCATCCCAATAGATACGGAAGTTCTGTGTGACACCTGCATCTGTGATACCATCGACTGTTCCTGCCGTCACCAGACTGATAGGACCGATGTCTGTTGGTATTCCCATAGCACCAGGAAAGTCATTCGAGAAGTTTCCGGCCATACAACGACCTACGTCTTTGGGAGCCGAATAACGATAATAGATCTTCGATGTGGTGGCGTCACGGTAGTTGATGCCGGGATTGTCTTCCAAACAGGCATAGATCTCCTGACCGTGAACATAAGGATTAAGGTCACTCACGTGGTGAGCATCACCATGTCCGAGTCCAGTGGTCGACAGGCCATGACCGTTATCGTCGATGACCATCGAACCAAAGCAGATTTCATCACGTCCATCCCAATCCACATCGGCTATAGTGTAGTTATGATAACCCTGACCATACCAAGCTGAGCCTGGTGTATTATTAATCCAACGCCAACGTTCCGTCAGTTCGTGGGTATCAGGGTTCACGTCCAGCGCCACCATCTTATGACGGGTATAGATACCACGTGCCAGGAAGATGCTTGGTCTACGGCCATCAAGATATGGAGCACCGAAGAAATGCTTGGTAGAACGGTGACCATAGCCGTCACCCCAGGCCGCATTCAGGTCGGTCTCGCCTTCCTCTAGTCGCTTCAAAGGGTAATCCATAATCTGATAAGGTTCACCTGTTTCTCCATTCATATAGACCAGATACTCGTTTCCCTCATGAACAAACCATTGGTCGGAATTGGTAGCACCCAGATAGTTCTTCGTCGCATCGCCAATCACCTTTGTCGTCCCGTCGGCCAGATGAATAACGGTACCGTCCGAGGCACGCATCACGGCTTCTGCCTTACCGTCCCCGTCCCAGTCATAGGCCACGATATTCTGTTCATTATTCTGAAAATCAGCCATATTCGGGCCGAGGTCTATCCACCAGAGTTTCTTACCATTGAGCTTATAGACTTCTATGATGAAATATTCGCCGTTATAACCGGATTTCTGATAGCTGGTACTCATCCAGCTGGCATTGTCGAACTTCAGCAGGATTTCCAGTTCACCGTCACCGTCGACATCCGCACAACAGGCATCATTAGGCACATAGGTCGACGTCAGAGTGCCATGGTCTGGGGTAATCTCCAGATAGTTCTGTGACCAGACTGATACCGCCTGACTCTCTGCATGTTCCACACCGCGGACCACAGCCTTCACCGTATATTGGCTGGTTTCCGAACCTTCTGCGTCCGTATAATTTGAGACATTCAACGGTTCAGAATTCAATTTGGTGCCGTCTCGGTAGATGTTGTATTTTACATCGTAATACTCATCACCATAGATGCGCCAACTGCAGAACACGCCGTTAGTCGTCTTCACAGCGATCAGGCCACGGTCTAACACATCCATCTGCCGCTGGGCTGCGGCATCCAGTATCATCGTCAGTATCAATACTGACAAGAGTAAACATCTTTTCTTCATCTATATATTAATTTTTAGTAGTTTGTTCATTGTTTAACAGCATCCTCTATCAGATAGTTGATCCTACTAATAGACAGGTCGTAAGTTTCACCGTTACACGTCAATTCCGTCACGTCCATATTCACCGTGAGGTATCCCGTCAGGCTATTCCTATAAGCTACGGTTTCCACCTGCGCAGAGATATGATAAGTCTTACCCTGCACATCTATCTTCAGGAGGAGTTCCGTGGGTTCCATCACCAGCATGATGCTGTTCTGGAGGATATTCATGGTTTTCGTCGGTGCGGTAAATACCACATTGGGGTTATTCGCCAAGGCTTCTGAAAGACTACTGGCGTCCAAGAAAACACGACTTAATATCGGTTTTAAAGGTAATTGTCGGACAGTAAACTCATTGTCGACGACAATAGTCACTGAGCGAGGGGTATTGTCAACCCACACGCCTCCCACGTACGTTCCCTTCATCTCATTATACACCTGTTGAGCCTTGTCCACCGTAACCTCTTGAGCACTATCACCGGAACAAGCCACACACACGAGCAACAGCCAAATACCTATTACAAAATTAGTCAGTCTCATCAGTAGTTTGAATCATCTTTAATTTCAAGGTGCAAAGTTAGACATTTTCCGTCGAATCACCAAATAAAACCTTGAAAAATACGTGTATTTCTCATACAAGAATCGCCGCACTCACTTGTGGGAGAGTGCGGCGACTGATTATTAAGTTTCTTTGTCGAATCTTACGTGTAAGATTACTTAACAACGAACTTCTTACCCTGCTTCACATAGATACCCTTCTTCAGGTTCTTCACCTGAACACCGTTCATGTTGTAGATAGGAGCATTGTGGTCAGAAACAACCTTCTCAGTATTGATTTCCTCAATACCTGTGCCGTTCTTAGCCTTGAAGGTCTTAACGCAAGCGATAGCCTCGTCAACACGGTTCATTGTGAAGGTCTCAGTACCAGTGTAAACACCAACTTTACCACCAAGGTTCATAGCCTTATACAGTTCCTTTGCTGTTGCAAGGTCAGTACCAGGAGCGAAGACTGGGTGAACAGACTCACCACCATAGTTGGTTATAGAGTAAACAATAATGAAGTCATCGTCGGTCAGACCGTCAATACCGATAGGAGTATTGTTAACCAGGATGTTACCATATCCCTTGTTACCTGGATCATAAGCCTCGTCATCACCAAGAACACCAGACTGAACGAGACCGATACCTAAGTTAATCTTAGGATTGGGGCAACCACCATATACACCATTTGCATCAGGCTCATCGAGACCCTTTGTTACAGATGCCAAACCATTCCACCAGAGATACAGAGGAGCAAACAATGCATGGGCAACCTCCTCATTCAGCTGAGACTGCTTGAACTGGAAGCGACGGACAGGCTCTACGATAGAAGAGAAGTCTCCATACTCTCTACCATCAGTCTTCTGACCAGGAGTAGCAACACTAGCAATAGCATCTGGATCTGTAAATCCGTAAACTGCATAGTTCGTGCAGATATCATTGCCGTCATTGTCCTTCTCACCAGTAGCGATTTGGAAGTACATTCTCAGACGAGCACTCCAGTTGCTTTCACCAGACATGGAAGTAGTGTTCAGAGGCTCTCTCTCATAGAAGCCCTTCTCTGTGAGCACGCTCTCATCCATGTGCTGGAAGTCAATGACCTGATCAACAGCGAATTCTGTGTCGTTCGTGAAAGAAGCAGTTGTCGGAGAGAAGCCATAGCCAACGGTTGTGATGGTAAGAACACCCTTCTCCTTAACAGTAATCTCAAAACCGCTCATCTGCTCCTCATAGCTCTGGGTCTCACCTTCCTCACCACGATACTCCACATTCATGAAGAGCTGGGGCTGTGTGGGAACACTTGCATTGTTGACAGACAGCTTGTAGGTCTTAGTATAACCCTCATCTACACCGACAAGAGCAATCTCTGCCTCAGGAAGAGAGAGCACACTGCAATCAACCTTTGTGATAATGTGGTTAGACTCAGCAGTACCAGAAACGGTCCAAGCCTCCAGATTACCAGCAGTAGTGGTGATATACTGGTAAGGACTCTCGGTAATCTCAAATTCCTGACCATCTGTGCCCTTCAAATGGAGAACCTCATCATTAGAAGGATCGAAAGCGATGCTGTATGTACGCTCATTCATATTCACACCAGTCATAGCTACTGAAGGATCATTGGCATAGTCACCCTCAACAATTGATCTGATGATGATGTCGTCCAACTGGTGGATGCTATAGTAGCGGCTGGCCAGGATGTTGATACCAGCAGCCAGCATAGGCCACTCCTCGGGGACATTGTAAACACCCTCTTTCTCAACAGCACCTGTCAGAGGATCAATGATCTGATAGGCTGCTGTACGAGCCTCGATGTCTACGCTAACAACGAAGTTGTACCAAGTACCAACTGTAGGAACGAAGACGTCTTCTGTATTGTTGTTCACATAGAAGTCCGTCGTGTTAGCCTGTGTCAAAGTAAACAGCCAGTGTGCCTTGTCACTGTTGCTCATCCAACCATTGTTCACCTGACTGCTTTCATCGGTGAAGATACAAATCTCACTTGAATACTGGTTGTTCGCATTCTGCTTAAAACACCAAGAGAAGCAGACATCATACGTCTTGATGCCATCATAATTGACATCGTTCAGCCATACCATGTTACAGCTACGACCGTTGTTTGAGCCGAGGCTGAACTGGAAGAAACTTCCGTACTCATCACTGAAGATTGACATACCACCAGGCAGGTTTGGCGACGTCCAACCAATAGCGGCAGGATCGGTTACAGACTCAAAGTCCTGCTTGTACAGGTTCTTCACACCAGCAGAAGCAACTGCTGAGAAAGCGAATAACGCTGTGAAAAGGAGATAAAATTTTCTCATATTCGATTAATTTTAATTAGTTATTAAATAAAGTTTATTAATAAAGTAAGTAATTTGGTTGCGAAGATACAAAGAAAAAATGGAACTCACAAAGAATAATACATTTTTAACACTCTATGTGACGAATATCTTAACATCCCCTCCCCCTCCCACAGTCGGGAGGGGTAAGGGAATGGCTGTATATCATTTCCATCCAGGATTCTGTTCCAGATTGCCAGCCTTGAGGATTTCGCTCTGCGGAATGGGGAAGAGATTCATCTTCGACTCATCCCACTGACGGTTCTGAACAACCTTCTTGGTCTCTGTAAAGGTGTCATCTGCATTCTTGAGGATCTCCAGACCGTAGATAGTCTTGAAGTACTTCTCGCCCTCCTTCCAACGACGGACGTCAAAGAAACGGTGTCCCTCGAAGGCCAGTTCTACGAAACGTTCCTTCTTACAAGCTTCCAGGGTGGCATCGCTCTCCGACAGGTCAGCCAGTCCTGCACGTTTACGTACCGTATTGATGGCACTGGCAGCTGTCAAGGAAAAGCCGCTCTTATCGGTGAGGTTCAGGTAGGCCTCGGCATAGTTCAGGTAGAACTCAGCCAGACGGAAGGTCACCCAGACGTGATAGAACGAGTTCTCACCATTACCGGCAATCTGAGTCGTCCCATCTACATACTTCTTCAGATAGTAGCTCGTGGGGGTAGCATTTGCATTGGGCAAACCATTGACACCACCAACAAATGTCTCCAACGGCTGCGTGTTGGCATTGGGCCATGAGTCACCATTCTTTGCCACCGTGGCAGCCAAGCGGACATCACCATCCTCGTAGGCATCTACCAGATTCTGGGTCGGGCAGTTTCCACCCTTACCACCAGCACCGGCTCCTGACATACCTACGGGGAAGTTGTACTTCTCAAATGAATTGGAAGCACTCAGCACACGACGGGCGAAGATGATCTCCTTCAAGGCCTTGGCATCCTTCCAGTTTGTCTGTCCCTGGAAAAGTCCTGCGTAATCAGATGACAGCGTAAACTGGCGACCCTTGCACGCATTGATCAAATCGAGATTGGCCTGTGCAGCAGCTTTCCATAATGACTGGTCGTTGCTGGGGTTGAACAACGGACTAGCATGATAGAGAGCTGCACGGGCACGAAGAGCCAGAACTGCCAAGTCATTGGCGCGACCTGTCTCACTAATACTCAGAGCCATCTTACCCAAATTAGCATAGTCCTTAATAATTGTGTCCTTGATGGCAACGCACTCATCATCGATGAACTTGAAGATCTCGTCAGCCGTCGCACGTGGTAGATTGTTAGCCTCAGCAGCGTCCATGTCGGTTGTCTTCAGAGGCACGCCACCATACTGACGTACCAACAGGAAATAGAAGTAAGCACGTAAGAAACGGGCTTCGAACTGAAAGTTGTTGTACTGATGCATCTCCTCACGATAGTTCACATCGAGCTTATAGTCATCGAATGTCAGATGGTTGAACTCATCCAGGAACATGTTGGCATAGCTGATACCTTCATAACAGGTCGTCCATAGTGAGCCGTTAGCATTTGCCGGACTCCAGGCACCATTGTAGAAGCTCTCAATGGCATTACCCGACTGAGAATAGACTGATTCATCAGAAGCCGAACTCAGCATGGCGCCACTATAATTATTGCCGAAGTCATAGTCGAGCTTGCTGTACATCGTCGTGATGAAACCGCCTGCACGCTCAAACTTCACCTTCATATACTCTGCATCATCATACTTGAACTCCTTGTAGTCCATCTTGTCATTACAAGAGGCAAGGATGCAGGCTGCAATCGCAGTTGAGAATAAATATCTAAGTTTCATAATCTTCTATCTTATTTTAGGGGTTAGAAAGACATCTGTACACCGACCACGATGCTCTTGTTGACAGGAGCGCTCACACCATAGACTTCAGGATCAGCCTCGTCAATATGGTCGAAACAAAGCAAGTCAACACCACGCGCATAGACCTTAGCCGTCTTGATAAAGCCAGTCTGATTCATCAGAGTCTTGGGAAGATTGTAATAGACCTCCACATTACGAAGCTTCAGGAACGAGCGGTCACGCTGCCAGAATGTGCTGGTCTGGTAGTTATTGGCATTGCTCGTAGAACTCAGACGTGGGAACTTGGCATTCGGATCAGGGTTGCTGCTGGTCCAACGTCCATCGTAGTACTGCTGTGACAATGAGGTGCTGTTCAGCAACGGCCAATACATACCCTTGGCACTGAGGTTAGCTGTATAGCGGCCTACTCCCTGGAACATCAGGTCGAAGCCCAGTCCCTTGTATTCTGCTCCGGCATGGAAGTTGTAGAATATCTCGGGTGCATAGGCGCTATAGCCAATCTTTGTCTTATCGTTGGCATCGATAATGCCATCACCATTCACATCCTGATATTTGATATCACCAGGGCGAACGGTAGAGAAGTTCTGCTTCGGACTGGCATCAATGTCTGCCTGATCCTTGAACAGACCAAGAGCGATAAGTCCATAGGTGGAATTCAGGGGATTACCTGTCTCCACCAGATTGTCGAATGCCTTCGGCTCCTCAGCCTGCTCCTTGATCTTATTCTTGTTGAAATTAAAGCTACCACCCAGGTTAAAGGTCAGGTCACCTACAGTCTTGGTATAGTCCAGCGATATCTCGAGGCCATGGCTGTCAACGACACCCGCATTGGTGTAAGGCGCCTCAAAACCGATCAAGGCAGAGTAGGCTCCTGCACCAGAAACCCAGATATCCGTACGGTGCTGCTTGTATAGGTCAAACTCTACGTTCAAGCCGCCAAACAGCGTTGCATCGATACCCACATTATATTTATAGGCCTTCTCATTGCCCGGATCAATCGCAGCCATTCGTCCGCGAACCATTGCAGCAAAAGCGTTACCAGAATTGGCCTCGTAACCACTACCGAACGGATAGTTGTAGGAAGCGTTGGCACCGTATGACTGTACATAATAGTCCCAGACATTGTCGCCCGGCAGATAGTCGGCATTGATCATACCGGCACTGGCACGAAGCTTCAGGAAGTTCACCGTTGCATTGTCCTTCAGGAAGTTCTCGTTGGAAAGAACCCATGCGGCAGAGAGTGTCGGAGAGAGATTCCATTTCGTATCAGGAGCCAGACGGTTGCTGCCAGAATAGACCAGAGCCAACTCTGCGATGTAACGGTTGTCGAAACCATAGTGACCGAGGAAAGAAGCATTCTGGCGATAGATCGTATAACCTGTTCTACCCGTTGAATTCTGATACTCATAATCCCACTTCAGCTGGCTATAAATATAATGTTTCTCAGCGAAGGTACGATTGAAGTTCAGTCCAGCAGAGAAAATCAGACGACGCGCCCATTGGTCTGTCGCAGCACCCTTACCCATTGTTCCAGGAGCACCTGCTGACCAATAATCACCCAAGACAGGCTGTCCGGCGTTCCAACTTGCAACAGGATAATTACCATAGACGTAGGTCATGCTGTGATCCTCATAGAGCGTAGAATAGGTATCATAGCCGAGACGTGCCGTCAGACTCAGGCCTTCCAGCCAGTATTTCAGATCCTGATTGATGGTCATGTCTGCATAAAGAGCACGTTCATGCGTCTTATAGTAAGCAGCGCCCGAAGACTGGGCAACTGGGTTCAACTCACCGGAATAAGTAGAGGAACCACCCCACTCGCCTTTCTCATTCATGACAGGGAATGCACTTGAAGGCAGGCTGTAGACCATATCCCAAAGGTCGGCCTGCGAGCCAGGTCTTGACATTTCGCTTAGGATACCGAGCATATTCACCTTCAACATGGTGGTTGGGGTCAGGTCGATATCCAGGTTGGTACGCAGGTTACCACGTACATACTTGTCCTGAGTGGAATAGCCGTCAGTCTCATCAAAGTTCTTGATAAAGCCCTTGTCTGAGAGCAGGTTAAGTGTCGTATAATAACGGAAACGCTGACCACCGCCACTGAACTCGACGCCAATCTTATTGGTACCACCATTCTTACGGAAGGTCTCATCCACCCAGTTCACATTGGGATACTGGTAAGGATAAGCACCACTCTGGAAAGCTGACAGCTCCTCTGAAGTGTAGCGCGCACCAGCACCCTCGTTTGCCAGGGCCTCATTGACAGCCCCAGCGAAGACGGCACCATTGACAAACTTCGGGCGATTCACCTGAGAGTTGAAAAGGTGATCATAGGTCACACGGATATTCTGAGCATTATACTCACCACGCTTTGTCGTAATCAGGATGGCGCCGTTGGCACCCTTATAGCCATAAAGGGCAATAGCGGCAGCATCTTTAAGGATAGATACATGATCCACCTCATCAGGACTAACGATACTGATGTCACGCTCCACACCGTCGACGAGCACCAGAGGCGCACTTGTACTCAGGCTCTGGAGTCCACGCACATAAAATGTAGGATTTTGCTCAAAGTAAGTACCACTTCCCTGCAAGGAAATGAGACCATTGCCCTGACCTAGAATAGAGTTTCCGATATTCTTGGCAGAGCGTTTGTTCACATCCCTGCTTGTAATGACAGAGACAGCCGCCGTAGATTGGGCACGGGTGAAGTCCTTGTTGGCACCCACCTCAATCAACTGATCAGCGAAAGCCACGCCCGTGCTGTCCTTCTGTGCCGCTGCCGGCAGACAAATGCCTGCAAGCAGTGATAGCACGAATATATTTTTAACTTTGGTAATCATAATTTCTAATTTCTAATTTCTAATTTCTAATTCTAGAATTACCATCCCGGGTTCTGAACCAGACCATAATCTTTATTGATCTCTGTAATCGGCAACGGGAAGAGGAACCATTTGCGAACTTCCAAATCGTTGGCATCGTACTCCCAGAGAACGCGTGAACGGTTCTGCAGTTCAAAGGTACTGTATTCAAAACGGCTGGGTTCTGCAACACCGTTGTCCTTGTCATCACCAATATACGGACGGATAGCACGTACCCATTCTTTCTGAGCATTCTGCATCAGACGATAGGTCAGCAGACCATGCAGACGCTTGGTAATCCAGTCGCCATGCTTGTAACGGATCATATCATAGTAGCGGTTGTTACTCATACCCAACTCACAGGCACGCTCACGGAGAATCTGCTCAATAACGTCGTCCTTATTGTCCATATTGGGTTTCACGGCAGCCTTGGACTTGGCAATAGAAGTACGCAGCTTACCTAAACCTACACGGGCACGGACCTCGTCGACCTGAGCAAGAGCCTCAGTCAATTGTCCGCACTGGGCCAAGCACTCGGCATACATCAACAGCATCTCGTCATAGCTCAGATATACCCAATGGGTATACTTACCCTGATACTCACGTCCCAGATAGTACTTGATGGTACCGTATCCGGAGGGGAAGCGCTCGGTATCCTGCTCAATCAACTTACCAGAAGCATCAGCCACTTGATAACCCTCGTGGTAGCCACCGACCCAGAGTTCGTAGACATTGCCCTCAGACTTTCCGGAAGTCCAGTTCAGACGCTCGTTCTGACCATTGACGATGGCATTCTCATAAAGACGTGGGTCACGGCTGGCTACACGAGCCACAGCACCACCACGGCCGGTCTTATATTCAAAGAAAAGCTTGCCCTTAGTACCATTGATATTACCGGCAGCCATATCACCTTCCCAGTCGAACGGCGTACCATCAGCCCAACAGAACATATCCACATATTCCTGCGTAGGACCATAGGAATGACGGAACGGGCCAGGACCTGTCTCTGTAGTTGTAGGACCGACGAAGTTGTTCCACTGATAAGAAGCCTTGTTACTGGTAGCACCGGCCACGCGGGTACCATGCAGGATTTCCTTACTACCCTGATAGATGTAACCCATACGGTAGGCCTGACGATAATCGTCACAAGTCTTACCGGTGGCCATATTTAGGCCATAATAGTTGCCATTGGCAGCATTGGCAGCAAAGAAGTCCTTACATGCCTGCAGAGCACGCTCCCAACGCTCCTGCTTAAAGCCACCATGCCAGACGATACTATCCTTCTCAGCATCTGTAGTGCCATTATAATAAGGCTGGTCGGCATTATAGATTGGAGAGGCATTGAACAACAGCACCTTGGCTTTCAGGGCCATAGCACCTGCAGCTGTCCAACGACCGATATTGTTGGTAGCATCAGTTTCAATAGTGCTACCGTTGTAAGCCCAAAGCAAGTCAGGAATGGCCTCATCCAGCAGCTTCACCATATAGTTGGCGGTGTTCTCTGCCGTAGCACGACGGGTAGAGAGGTCACCTTCCGTACCGGTATAAGTATGCGATACGATAGGCAGACCGCCATAGACTGAATACAGGTCGAAATAGCGGGATGCCATAATACACTTCGCCTGTGCAATCATGTTCTTCTTCTCTGCCTCAGACAGTCCTGGCACATTGTCGATGTTTTCTATCAGCAGCCAGCAATGATGAACCGTCTCCCAAACCTTGTCATCATTATAGGAAATGATAGCACGGTCATTTGCCGTCAATGCGTTGGAATAATACATCGTGTAGGCATTGGAACCACTGAAGTGCTGATGGTAGCAGTCTGTCAGAGCATCCAGTTTTGTATTCCAATAACTCTGACTCCAAGGAGAAGCTGTTGAGTTTTTGTAAGGAAGTCCGTAATACTGCTGGACATAGAGACCCACCAGGAACTGCTTGGTATATTCGGCACTATTGAACACAGTGTCAAGTGTCACCGTACCGCCCGGCGCCTTCTCAATGAAGGAACTTCCGAACTTGACGTCGTCGGTACAAGCCGTGAACGCCATACTGCCTAAGGCAAGCGTCACAACTCCTGTTACGATTTTATGATGTAGTTTCATATTCTTTACCTTATTATTATATTAGAATCCAATCTTCAGACTAGCAGTATAGGTACGCTGCAACGGATAAGAAGGCGTAGAACTTGCACGGGCCTCAGGATCACCAAACTTATACGGTGTAAGGGTGAAGAGGTTGTAGCCGCTCAGTGCCAGCTGCAACTGGTTCAGGCCCAGCACCTTCATGAACGGGAAGTGGAAGTCATAGGCAATCTGAAGAGTCTTCAGACGCAGATACTTCGCATCTTTCTCCCAAAGGGTTGATGTGGCATAGTTCTGAATGGAGTTGGTCCATGTGGCACGAGGATACTCAGCATTCGGGTCTGGGTTATCCACCGTCCAAGTATTATCGAGGTGATACTGAAGCAGACCACCGTTGTTCTCCGTATTACGGTTATGGAACGGACGCATAAACACATCACCCAGCACACGGCTTACATTCCATGCTGCAGTAAACTGAGCACTAATAGAGAAATCCTTGTAATAGGCGGCCAGGTTCAAACCTGCGATATACTGCGGATCATCAGTATAGCCATAGTCACGACTCTGGTCATTCTGATCAATGATGCCATTACCATCAAGGTCAACAAACACACAATCGCCAGGCTTCAGGTTGCTCACCAGCTGTTCAGGGAACGGCTGTCCGAACTCTTTCTGGTAATCAGCCTCGGCACCCTCATAATACAGTTTCCAGAACTTGTACTGTAAACGGCTACCAATACGATGACCGGCGGTGTACATATAGCCATTTGACTGAGGAGCCTGACGGTCCTCAACAATCTCATTCCAGTTGTATGAGAGGTTCAGCTTGGCAGAATAACGGAAATCCTTACCGATCTTGTCCTGCCAGTTGACAGAGACTTCCCAACCATGGCTGTCAACAATACCGAAGTTAGTGTATGGCGGTGTAAAGCCAATGAATGTCGGAATACGATAATCAATAGCCAGAATGTCCGTACGATGTTCCTTATAGTAGTCGAAGGTCGTGCGCAGACGGTCATCAAAGAAGTTCATGTCGAAACCATAGTCCTGCTTGAAGGCCTTCTCCCAAGTCACGTCGGCATTGTTCTTGCTGGACTCATAGGCACCCTTCGTAGCCGTACCATTCTCAACACCGAACAGATAGGCGTATGCCACACCTGAGTCGCTAGCTGAAGAGTACTGGGCACGCTCCCAAAGCGCTGTCTGATTCACATTGTATGGATCAGCCAAGAACATGAAGCGCGATCCACCGATCTTATCGTTACCGACGAGACCCCAAGAAGCACGGAGCTTCAGGAAGCTGACCACACTCTTAACAGGCTTGAAGAACGGTTCATCGCTGACTACCCAACCTACAGATCCGGCAGGGAACGAACCGAAGCGCTTGCCAGGGGCAAAGTTCTCAGAACCGTTGTAGCCGAAGTTCACCTCAGCCATATAGCGGTTGTTCCAGTCATAGGTGACACGACCTACAAAACCTACGTATGTACGGGCAATATCTGAATAATCACCTCCGATATAGTACTCCTTACTCTGGTTGTAGAGAGCCAAGGCTGTAATTGTATGCAGACCGAAAGAACGGTTATAGTTCAGAGAGCCTTCAGCATACCAGTTACGGCCCTTGCCATTCTGATAATTATTATAGGTAGGAGTTGTATCGTCACCTGCCTTGCGGTAGAGAATCTCTTCGTAAACACTACCGTTTTCATTAACACCACGGTGGAATACTGCAGTATAAGTAGAGGCATCATTCTTTATCTCCTTAGCTGTTGCATAGGAGCTGTTGTACGAACCCTTCAGCTTCACTGACAGACCCTTGGTGATAAAGTCAAGTTTCTGATCCAGCACCAAGTCCATCTGGAGCTTATTATTATTATAATGATAAGCACCGGGCTGGCTCATGCAATATGCCATCGGAGTACCTCCCGTGAAAGGCAGGACGGGAATAGACTTTGGATCATCACCTTCAATCGTAGAATAGTTGTCTGATGTACTGGTGCTGTTGACAATATACTTGCCATCAACAAATCCCGGGCTACTGAACGGTGTGGCCCAATAGACCTCCTTCACCAACTGGTCTGATGACTGTCCGGTGTGCGGCTTAGCCGAAGTATCCACCTTACCAGAGATATTGAAACTTAGACGAGTCGTTTTGGTCACGTCGATATCCAGATTTGAACGATAGTTGAAACGCTCATAGCTATATCCGAAGTCGTATGGACGGTCGAACTCTTCGAAAATACCATCCTGTGTAAACATACCGGCAGAGATGAAGTACTTCACGGTCTTATTACCACCCGAGATATTGACGTTATGCTGCTGCTGAAGTGTCACGTCCTTCATGATATAGTCAGACCACTTCATGCTGGGGAAGCGGATGGGATCAGTACCATTCTTAAACATGGCGATCACTTCATCCGAGAACTCACGGGCTGTACCGTCGTTGTCGTGCATCATGTTATGGAACATGGCATAATCGTATGACGAAGCCATCTCCACCATCTTCGTCGGCATCAATGCAGAGAATGAAGTGCTGGCTGTGATATGGGCTTTTCCCTCTGCACCACGCTTTGTCGTGATAAGGATAACACCGTTAGCACCACGTACACCGAACACAGCCGTTGCCGAAGCATCCTTCAATACGGTGACACTCTCGATTTCGTTGGGGTCGATATCCCACATCTCACGCTCTACCCCATCCACCTGAATAAGAGGAGAGGCGCTTGCAGAACCGAAAGTTGCCTTACCACGCACAAAGATGTCAGCAGCATCGCTACCCGGCTCACCGGAGGTCTGCACGGTGGTCACACCTGACAGCTGACCAGCCAACACGTTGTTTACTGATGACACCGGCGTACGGGTCAATTCTTCTGACTTCACGGAAGAAATAGCTCCCGTCACGGTCACCTTCTTCTGCACACCGTAAGCCACGACCTCCACACCCTGAAGCATAGTGGAATTCTCTTCCAGCGTGACCTTCATGCCATTCGAAGCCTTGACGGTGACGTCCTTGTAACCCACGAACGTGATTTTCAACTGAGTGCCCGGATTCACTTTCAGCGTGAAATTACCGTCAAAGTCAGTCACAGTTCCCGTTGTGGTCTTAGCGCCAACGACAATGACGCTTGCTCCGATAACAGGCTCACCTGTGTTGTCTACCACCAAACCCTTGATGGTCTCCTGCTGCTGCACGTTCTGCACGGCTGCACGCGCGGAAAGCATCCCGGTAGAGGGCACAAACAACATTGCCGACATGAGCGCGGCAAAAGGCAGGGCCTTACCTTTGATAAACTTTAATTTATTCATACATCTATAGTTAATGTTATATTATTCAACCAGGTAAAAAACGTAGTTTCGGTTGCAAAAATACAACAATTTTAAGAATTATAAGCAAAATCCGCCCCTAAAAAATTGACGAATATCAAAAATTATAGTTAATAAAGCAAAAAAGAGGGGTTCTCGCCCTCTTTTCGCCTCATGGTAGTACTTCCATCATATAAATTGCATCTAGACTCCACAGTGCAGCATTGTTCGTGCTCAGCCCCCGGAGTTCGTCGATAGGTGCCGGGGCCTCAGGGGGTAGGATCTGATGGGGTGTATCAGCCAACTTCAAGCCATGGTCCGCCTGTCCCCAAAGGGCATTCCACACCGTCTTACTCCGTTCCGCGTCGCGGTCATACCAGGCGGCATAGGCCTCCAGACGACGGACGGGGAAGTTGTGATGCCGCGTTTCCCAGGCCATCTGCTTATAGCGACGGGCGAAATCGAGCCAGGTTTCAAAGAATGAGGATGGTTGGTGCCCCAGGATATCCAAAAGTTCGTTCATCACCTCAAAACCACCCATGATCGTCATCAAATGGTTGGTCATCCGTAAGGCAGGGTCGCCGTCATAGCTGATACGTCCTGTCGCAGGGTCATAGCCCTTGGCCAGATTACCCGTAAAGATGCCGTCCTCAAGGGCAGCGATGGAGGTCATACCCGTCAATATCTTGTCACGATATTTCTCATTTCCAGTCCGTTCCCATTCTGTCATCCAGTTGCCGGCATAAGCCAGCCAGTCAGGACCAATGCGCAGGCGCGCAGGAGCCTGACAAGGATATTGACTACGGGGTTCTGCCAATCGCATCGGGTCTAAGTGATACAGCAGGGTATCGGCATCTTTCTGAGCGGTCATCAGATCGCCCGTACGCTCATCGGTTGTTAAATAAAAGTAAAACCTGTTAAAGGCCGCCTGACTGATACGGGCCTCCTTGGCACCGCATCCCCAGTGACTCACATTATGCCGGCTGCCCAGAGGGGCAAAGGGACCGATATGATAGACGTCCACTTCACTACAGTGTCGCGTCATGGCCTCGGCCATCGTCCAAAGATCCTGATGTCCTGTCCGCAGGAAATTATACCACAGCCACATGGGCGTGGCCAGTTCGGTATTGTCCCAGGCATAACCGCCGATGTCATATCGCCACGAGTGACGTTCGGGGTCGTAAGCGTGCATGATGTCACCATAATTCCAGAAACCGTACCATTTATGCTGTTCAATGGCCTGACGATAGAAGTCCGTATAGAGCGCAAGCCGACGTTCTACGGGGTCTGTCGCTGCTCTGGGCAACGACCAGACGCCAAAGGCCCGTTTCTCATAGAGATACTCCGGTGTAGGCAGCAAACGGGCATCGGCTGTCAGTTGGCGGGCAGTCTCTGACATTGCCGTACGGTCCTGCAGACCGTCCTGCGGGATGACCCACAGGGTGGTGGTACGGGCGATGCCATAGGGCGTGCTCATGCCTTCCTGCACATCTTCATAGCTGGCTCGCAGCCCGTGGGCGACAGTGTCGTAGTGACAGAGATTCATCGGTTCGGCCTCAGGACTCCATAGCCACATCGTCAGTTCAGCCTGACTGCTGCGGGTACGGTTGACCTCAATGGTCGAGGGATACGACTGCCAGAAGTCCTTCATGCCTACGGCCAGACCGCCCTGCGTATCACCGACGAAGGCATAGCCCGGTGCACGGCATCCCGTCAGCGTACCGATCCAGGGACTCTCACTGGTGGCCCGTTTACGGATGGAGAACGAATTGTCAGTTAATTGCGACAGCCGATAGCCGTCCCATTTTGCCCAATCCTTGAGATTCATCAGATGTCTGGGGGATATAGAGTCGGCCTTCACTTGCCGTCCGGCCCGCTGCAAGGCACGCAGCTGAGAAAAATCGTTTCCAGGGTCCAACACCTGCACGGGTTCGGTCCAGACGCCTCCATCATCGGTGACAAAGGCCACGTGACGGTTATAGACCTCCTCCCGCATCGGCACCTGGAAACGGACACCCAGGGCGGTAATCATATCTCGGTGTTCATCGCCGTCATAGATAAAGGTGTGTACCATCCTAACCTGCTCACTGCCGGCATAGAAATACAAACGGACAGTAAACGGGAGAAACGTCCTACCCGACGGACTCGCATGAGTGCCCTCCACCTTGACGACAGCACGCACACGACCAGCCCGTTCCACGCGAACCTTCTGAATCTTAGACATGAACTTGTCGTCTTTCAGAGAGGCCACCAACGTGACAGCGCCCCCTACCCTACAGCCATTCACACAGAGACTGTCGAACAAGGCTGTCCCGACCGTTGGAAGGTAAGCGGTCAGTTTTCCCGTGTTCACCACGATCTGACCTGAAGATTCATTCACCTGCAAACCACCGTTCTGTCCCTTCTTGGCCTTCCCACTATTCACTATTAACTTTTCACTATCCACTCTTTCACTTCCCTCCGGGATGACGGCAGCGATACCCGCCCATTTCACAGAGCCGTCAGGCCAACGGGCGTTCACCCAGGCATCGGTAGGGATATCACCAGCCAGTGTCAACGATGAGACATCCTTCAGTTCTCCTAGTGCAAAAGGCACGCCGAAGCTCACAGGATGGTTGACCATCGACTGTGGACCGCCGACCGTTGCACCGACCCAATGGAGGGGCACGCCAGTCTCCGACACCGACAACGTCGGGGTATCGTAGGCCTTGAAGTTGGTGATGCGTGTCCTCGACAGCGTCGTACGGAAACCGAACCACCCGCTTTCCAAGGGCTGCGGATCAAAATAGTCGACGATACACTCCCCGTCGATGAAGAACCGCGTATGGCCCATCTTACTCTCTATCTTCACATGATACCAGTGGTTGGCTTTCAACAGATGGTCGGCATCGGTATACTCCTTCAGGATGGCCGGACGCTGCGTAGCATCCTCCACCCCAGCCTCATTACCGTCGTAACGACGGAAACGGGTCGTCTTATTGTAATTGCCGCCATAACCCAGATAGTACATCTGCAGGGTGTAACAACGCAGGAAGATACCACTGCGCCACTTCGCCCGGGCCCAGATATCCTTTGCCTGCGGATCGGACGCCAGCCAGAAACAGTTCATGTCGCTCAGACGGTCTTCACCCGTCTCCACCACGACACAGGCATCGTACTCCACGGTCATCCCCGCCTTCATCTTCTCTTTGCGCCAGAGAGTAAGGCCCTTGGGGGAAACCAGTTCACAGGTGTCACCCCGAAACGTCACCCGGTAGTCGGGCGACTCCGACTCCACCTGCCAGTATTTCGAAAACGACTTGGCCTGAAGCCCCGACTCGTAAGCCATGGCCTGTAGGATGCCCAGACAGAACACCACGAACGACACGTATATCCTCATCATGACGATTAGTTTTGATTACGGTGGCAAAATTAGCGCTTTTCCCTAAAAATGAACTACATATTTTGACCGAAGCCCCCGATTTTTTGACTTTTGCTTTCTGATTTCCGTAAAATATCGTATATTTGCAGACGTTGAATAACTCTATGGATATGACGAACTACTTCAGAACTACGGTATTAGCCCTCATGATGGGGGCAACGGGCAGCATCTTTGCTCAACAGATCAACGACAACAACACGCCGCTCCACCTCATGAAGCCCGCCTACAGGCACGGCTATGGTGTCTCGACGGCAGAGAGTGTCAAACAGACTATGGACCGTGTGCTCCAGTATATCGACGCCGAGACACCCGCCCAACTGGTGAACGCCAAGACGGGCGAGACCGTCACGCAATGGAAGGACATCACGGCCGACGTCAAGCTGAAGCAGGGTGGTTTCCGTCTGACGAGCTATGAGTGGGGGGTCACCTATTCGGGTGTGCTCGCTGCCTGGAAGGCCACCGGCGACGAGGCTTACCGCAACTATGTCGTGACCCGTCACCAGCTGTTGGCCGAGATAGCCCCCTATTATAATAAGGTATATGCGAAGGACAAGAAGATCGATGTCAATGTGCGCAAGATCATCGACCCCCACGCCCTCGACGATGCCGGAGCCGTCTGCTGCTCGATGATCAAGGCCCTCACAACCGTCAACTGCCAACAGTCTACTCACATCCGTCAACTCCTCGACGAGCGTATCCGCCACTATGCCGACTACATCCTCAACAAGGAATACCGCCTTTCCGACGGCACCTTCGCCCGTCTCCGACCCCAGAAGAACACGGTATGGCTCGACGATATGTTCATGGGCGTCCCCACCGTGGCCTATATGGGTCTGTATACCGGCGATACGAAATACTACGACGAGGCCGTCAGGCAGATTGAACAGTTCGCCAGCCGCATGTGGGTACCTGAGAAGAACCTGTTCCGTCACGGGTGGGTGGAGGTGATGGACGAGCACCCCGCCTTCCACTGGGCCCGCGCCAACGGTTGGGCGATCCTGACCATGTGTGAGGTGCTCGACATACTGCCCGAAGACCATCCCGGACGTCCGACGATCCTGGCGCTCTTGAGATCGCACGTCAAAGGTCTTGCCGCCCTACAGCATCACGATGGTTTCTGGCACCAGCTGCTCGACCGCAACGACACCTACCTTGAGACCTCGGCCACAGCCATCTACACCTACTGCTTCGCCCACGCCATCAACAAAGGTTGGATCGATGCGAAGGTCTATGGTCCTGTTGTACAGTTGGCCTGGCACGCCGTCGAGTCGGCCGTCAATACCAAGGGACAAGTGGAGAACGTCTGCGTGGGAACGGGCATGGCCTTCGACCCGGCTTTCTATGCCTACCGTCCGGTTCACGTAATGGCAGCCCACGGCTACGGTCCTGTCATCTGGGCCGGAGCGGAGATGATCAACATGCTAAAGCGCCAGCATCCGAAGATGAATGACTCTGCCGTCTGGTTCTACGACAACGAAGTGCCGACGAATGAATCCATCTTCAACTACGACGGAAGCATCAGATATTAACAAGACACCGACCAAACAGACTAAACAGATATGAAAAGGACCATCGTAAAAGTGATCGTGATAATCCTCTCTCTTCACGCTTCACCCTTCACAGCCCAGGCCCAGCCGCGTTACGACATGGAGAAGATCTGCCGCGAACGGCTCGACCGCGGGGTAGTCGCCATCCGCGACCGCCAGAAAGTCATCGTCAGCTGGCGATTGCTGAAGACCGACGACCCCAACCAGACGTTCGACGTCTACCGCAACGGTCAGAAACTCTCGGCTTCAAAGACGGGCGGCACCTTCTATGTCGATGAATCGCCCCTCAGTGGCGATGTCGTCTACGAAGTGCGGGGCGGCAGCAAGAACGGCTCTTACACCTTGAAGGCCGATGCCCCCGAGGGCTATATCCCCATTCCGATAGAGAAGCCTGCCGACGGTGTTACGCCTTCCGGACAGCCCTACTTCTATATCGCCAACGATGCCAGCGTCGGGGATGTCGACGGCGACGGACAGTACGAGATCATCCTGAAGTGGGACCCCTCGAATGCCCACGACAATGCCCACGACGGTTTCACCGGTCCTACCCTCTTCGACTGCTATCGTCTCGACGGCAAGCGGCTCTGGCGTATCGACATGGGCCGTAACATCCGTAGCGGTGCCCATTACGTGCCGTTCATGGTCTACGACTTCGACGGCGACGGCAAGGCGGAGCTGATGGTCAGGACCTCCGACGGCACTACCGACGGACTCGGGAACGTCATCGGCGATGCAACAGCCGACTACCGTCACGGTGTCAAGGAAGCCCAGGCCCGACAGGCTGAAGGCCAGATGTCGCCTCAGGAAGAACGTCCTTTTAACCGTCGTGAGGAATGGGCGCGCTACAACAACGGCAAGCGTCCGATGACGGGCCGTATCTTGACGGGCAACGAATACATCACCGTCTTCGACGGTCTCACAGGCCGTGCCCTCGACACCAAACCCTATATCCCCGAACGCGGCAACCTCAACGACTGGGGCGACGAGTATGCCAACCGCTCCGACCGTTTCCTGGCGGGTGTGGCCTATCTCGACGGCATCCACGCCAGCGGCATCTTTTGTCGCGGCTATTACACCCGCAGCGTCATTGCCGCCTGGGACTGGGACGGACATGAGCTGAAGACCCACTGGGTGTTCGACACCAACGACACCGAGTGGACCAGCTACGCCGGACAGGGTAATCACAACCTGCGCGTGGCCGATGTCGACGGAGACGGCTGCGACGAGATCACCTACGGCTCGATGGCTGTCGACCACGACGGACGGGGACTCTACAACACTGGCATGGGCCACGGCGATGCCCTCCACCTGATGGTCTTCGACCCCTCCAGCGACCGGCTGCAGGTCTGGGACTGTCACGAGAACCGTCGCGACGGCAGCGACTTCCGCGATGCCGCCACCGGCAAGATCATCTTCCAGATTCCCAGCACGAGCGATGTAGGCCGTTGTATGGCTGCCGACATCGACCCCACCAACCCCGGCCTGGAGATGTGGAGCAGTGACAGTCACGGCATCCGCAACATCAAGGGCGAGGTGATCTACAGTGCCCAGGACCCCAGCGACCCACAGCGCCAGCAGCATCTGCGACTCAACGGACGACCGCTGTCCGTAAACTTCGGCATCTGGTGGGACGGCGACTTGCTACGTGAGCTGCTCGACCACGAGACTGTATCGAAATACGACTGGGAGAACCATCAGGTCACGACTGTCCAGAGGTTCGACGGCCAGTTCAACAACGGCACGAAGTCGAACCCCTGTCTCTCTGCTGACATCCTGGGCGACTGGCGCGAGGAGGTGCTCATCCGCAACCGCGAGAGCACCGAACTGCGACTCTACGTCTCTACCATCCCCACCAATCACCGCATCCCTTGTCTGATGGAAGATATCCCCTACCGCCTCAGCGTAGCCTCTGAAAACACCGGCTACAACCAGCCCCCTGAGCCCGGCTTCTACCTCGGCACGAAATAAGAGAGGGACATACATCACGAACTAAACTGGTAAGGAGAGAATAAACCTGCATCCGTGGGTATAATCGGAATCAAGGGCGATCTCTCCACCAATCGAACTGGCGAGTCGCCGACAAATCGGAAGTCCGAGACCGATACCTTCCTTGAAGTTGCCTTCACCCTTCTCAAAGCGACCGAAAATACGGTCTCTGTCCTCAGGTTTGATACCGATGCCGGTATCCTCCACAATCAACTTGACCCGACCGGCAGGCTTATCATACTCACAACGCAGTTCAATATAGCCCTTTTCCGTGAACTTCTGGGCATTCTCAAATATATGTTTCAGAATACGGCTTACAGTAGACGGATGGGTACGTATCGTGTAGTCGTCAGCGACGTTTGTCGTAAATCGAGTCTCTACGTCCTCATTGGAATCATTGGCCTTAGAATGCAACAGTTTACGACACAAGCCATTAATCATAACATCCGACATTTCAGAATCAGGACGCAGGTTCTTCTCGCTCTCGCTTTTCGAGAGTTCCAGTACCTCGTTGACGATGGTTGTGATAAGGTCCACATTATAGGTAATGCGGTCCTGTATGTCCTTCTTCTCATCTTCACTCAGGTCGATACCCGGTTGACAGAGCACACCGGAGAATCCTCCTATGGCATTCAGGGGCGTACGTATCTCATGACTCATGTTATCAATGAATGCTGACTTCATGCGGCTCGACTCCTCGGCGCGTTCAAGGGCCACCTGAAGTTTTTTGTTCTTGTCCCAGATGATACGTACAAGTCGACGACGGCCCATGATATAGATAATCAGAAAAGCTACACAGATGCCTATAATCCAGTTGGTGAGTCGCTTCACCGCCTTCTTGTTTGCCGAAGCCTCCTCACGCGATCTCATCAACGACCGTTCCGTAGCCATCTGGTTGAAATTGGCATCCTGGACAAGACCGAATAGGGAATCCATCTCAAGGTATCTGCGCTTCATGGCTTTGAAGCCATTTTCGGTATCACCAGCATGGTCGTAGATACAAACAGCCACCAGCGAACTGTCGACAAACACACGTTCCTCCTTCAATTTGTCGAGGGCTTCCTGATAGGCGCCGTCAAAGGTGAGACGGGCGATCTCCACCAGATTGTCATACTGGTGATTGAATGTTTTATCACCTTGCTGCCGCAGTTGCTCATACTCGCGATAGGTCTTGTCAAATTCGTCCTTGTAGCCATTCATGAACAAAACATATAGCTTCATGGCTTTCGAAAGCGAGAGGTTGTCCAGATCCTGTCTTTCTTCTGCGAGCTTTTCTGCCTGGGTGGTATATTCGATAGCCGCAGAAGGGTTCTTGACACAAAGCAACTGAGCGAGATCACGCTGAGTGACCATCGTGAACTTCGGGTCGCGATCGTCCACTTCGTCGAGCGCCTGTTTAAAATACTGTTCTGCCCTACGGATATCGTGCGACGCGCGATAGATGTTTCCCATCAGCGCTGTAGCAAGGTAATAATAGTCAACAGACTTGTTCTTCCGAGCTTCGGCATCGAGGGCCTGTGCCGTCTGTATGGCGCGGAACAGATGATTCTGCTTAATATCATAGAATCCCTCGTTGGTCATAATCTTATAATAAGACTTCAGGTCTTTCTTCTCCTTCAGATACGCTTCAAAGGCATGCACATGTTGGTAGAAAGCATTGTCGTCGCCCTTGTCATAGAGCACACGGTACTGGCGATACATCTGCCGCACTTTCTCATCTTCCTCATTCGCAGCGATTGCAGACGAGAAACAAAACAGTAAAAGTACTGTTAGAAGGTTCATTGGACATTTATTCACAATAAATTGTTGATCTTGCTGCAAAATTACAATCATTTTTCGAATTATGCAAATAAAAAACTAAAAAAATCTTTTGGACAAAACTTTTCCACGAAACTTGTAGCAGTTTCGCGGATTTTTGTTATCTTTGCAACCGGAAACAAATCAAAGTAAAAATCATAACATACAAACAAATACACAGACAATGAAGAAAACTCTACTGACAATAGTGGCACTGGCCGTGACCACACTGGCGATGGGCCAGAGTGAGCAAGGTCAAGGGGTGATGAAGACCCTGCGCCTGGTGAACGACTATTTTATGGCGAAGTACGCTGATCCCACCCTACCCACAAACGTGAACAAGATCCGGCCCTCATCACTCTGGACACGCGCCGTGTACTACGAAGGACTGATGGCGCTCTACGAGATCGACCCTCAGACGCGCTATACGGAATATACCGACCGTTGGGGCACGTTCCACCAATGGACACCCCGCAACGGCGTAAAGACCAACGATGCCGACGACCAGTGCTGCGGACAGACCTTCGTGGACCGTTACATGCAGAGCGGTGGTCAGGAGAAGATAGCCAAGGTCATCGAGAACCTCGACAACCAGATGCAGACAGCGAATCCCAAGGCCGACGGTGCGCTCTACGGCTGGTGGACGTGGATCGACGCTATCCAAATGGCCATGCCGCTCTACATGCAGATTTATAAGGTGACAGGCGAACGCAAGTATGCCGACCACGCCATGAAGATGTACCGCTGGAGCCGTAACACCCTGGCCGGAGGACTCTTCAACGAAAAGGAAGGTCTGTGGTGGCGCGACAAGGACTATGTGGCGCCCTACAAAACGCCCGACGGCAAGAACTGCTACTGGAGCCGTGGCAACGGCTGGGTATATGCCGCCCTCGTACGTTGCATGAACCAGCTATCGCCCAAGGACAAATATTATAAAGAACTGAAAAAGGACTTCCTCACGATGAGTGCTGCCCTAAAGGCCTGTCAGCGACAGGAGGACGGACTCTGGAACCCGAGTCTCGTCTCTTACGCCGACTATGGCGGCAAGGAGATGTCGGGCACAGCGCTCTTCCTCTACGGCATGGCGTGGGGTATCCAGAAAGGTTATCTCAAGGCTGAGGTCTATAAGCCCGTCTGCGACCGTGCCTGGGAGGGACTGCTCCGTGACTGCGTGCATCCCGACGGTTTCCTCGGATGGGCCCAAGGCACAGGCAAAGACCCCTCTGCAGGCCAACCTCTCTCCTACACCAAAGTTCCCGACTTCGAGGACTACGGCACCGGTTGCTTCCTGTTAGGCGGAGTAGAGTACTTCCGCCTAGTGAATAATTAAATTACTGACATCAACATGCAAAACTACAAAAAAAGAACAACCATGCAGCGATTAACGGTATTGATACTATTCACTATTCACTATTCACTATTCACTTCTTCCGCCCAGCGGAGTGTGGAGAGTCTCAACTTCGGTTGGGAGTTCCGGCTGAACAACGAAGGTGAATGGCGGAAGGTGGATGTGCCGCACGACTTTCAGATCGAACAGCCATGGGTGGCACCGGCAGCGGATGAGAAAGCCGACAATACCGATGTGGCAGCGAATATCAAGAGTCGCCTGTCGAGTCGCGGCTTCAAGGAGATGGGTAAGGGCTATTACCGTCTGCACTACACCCCTGCGGCCAACATGAAAGGGCGTCGTGTACTCCTCGACTTCGAGGGTATCATGTACACCGCCGACGTGCTGCTCAACGGCCAACTCGTGGGTGGCACCGACTACGGCTATGTGGGCTTCGAGATCGATGTCACCGACCATCTGAAATACGGCGAGAACAACCTGATTGAGGTTGTTGCAGACACCCGCGAACCTGGCAACTCCCGTTGGTACACCGGTGGCGGATTATACCGTAACGTCAGTATCATCACCACCCCGAAGGATATGTACTTCAACCGTCATCCACTTTACATCACCACGCGCGACAACCGCTTTGTCAGCATCAGTGCAGAGTTTACGAACCGTACAAGGGACAAAGCCACGAACATCTCCATAGAGATTCTGGACCCTGACGGCAAGACCGTGCACAACCAGAAGGTGGCCCTGCCCCGCCACAAGATGACCCGTCACGAGGAACAGCGCATCGTCACCGACGTGGAGATACCCAACCCGAAAGTCTGGGACCTCGACACCCCATATTTATATCAGGTGAAGGCCCAACTGCTGCGTGAAGACGGTACGGTGGCCGACGAGACCAGCGATGAGTTCGGTATCCGCACCATCGCCTTCGGACCCGACTACGGTTTCAAACTCAATGGCAGGAAGGTGCTGTTGAAAGGCTATGCCAACCACCACACCCTCGGTGCCCTCGGTGCTGCGGCCTACCCTAAGGCCATCGAGAAACGCATACAACTGATGAAACAGTTCGGCATGAACCACATCCGCACCTCGCACAATCCCTATAGCCGAGACTTCATTCGTCTCTGCGACAGATACGGCATCCTGCTCGTAGATGAACTCTACGACAAGTGGACACGTCAGCATACAGGCGGCAAGGTGCCCTTCGAACAGCACTGGCAATACGAGGTGCCGGAATGGGTGAAACGCGACCGCAACTCGCCATCGGTCATTCTTTGGAGCCTCGGCAACGAGTTGCAGCAAGACCCCAACCAGCCGTTTAATGACTTCGGTGTGACGATATACAAGCTCATGAAGACCCTGTTGCACCGTTACGACTCGACGCGACTCGTCACCGTGGCCATGCACCCCCGCTACCGCAACTGGGACACCGACTCCCTACCCCATGACCTCGCAATGCAAACCGATGTCCAGGCCTATAATTACCGTTATATGTACTTCCCTGGCGATGGACGCCGATTCCCCTGGATGACCTTCTATCAGAGTGAAGCCTCCATTGCAGCCATGGGGCAGAACTACTTCGAGATGAACCTCGACAAAGTCATCGGACTAGCTTATTGGGGTGCCATCGACTACCTCGGTGAAAGTCAGGGTTGGCCCGCAAAGGGTTGGGCACAGGGTGTGTTCGACATATCAATCAAGCCCAAGCCCAAGGCTTACTATATGCGATCGTTCTTCAAACCAGAGGAACCACTCGTACACATTGCCGTCATCGACTCGAAGAACGAGATCATGTGGAACGGTGTACAGACCGGCAACGACGGCATGAGTGACCACTGGAACCGTAAACCGGGCTCCAGACTTAACCTCATCACCTATACCAATGCCGACGAAGTGGAACTCGTGCTCAACGGCAAGAGTCTGGGAAAGAAGCATAATCCGAAGAACGACTCCAAACTGCGTAACCAGATCCGCTGGAACGACATCCCTTATGCCGATGGCAAATTGACGGCCATCGCCTATCAGAGCGGCAAGGCCGTGGCCCGTCACCAAATCGAGACCACCGGCAAGGCCGTGCGCCTCATCGCCACTCCCGAAGACAATACTTGGCAGGCTGACGGTTCCGACCTGATGCATGTCCGCATAGAAGCGGTCGACAGTAAGGGACGTTGTGTGCCGATGGCACAGGATGAGCTCCGGTTTGAAGTGGATGGCGATGCCCGCCTTGTGGCCGTCAGCAGCGGCAACCACGACTCCGACGAACTGAACTGCACCGACCACCGACGACTCTACAACGGATCAGCTCTCGTCATCCTCCGAGCAGGCAAAACCCCGTCAAAAGTCACGCTGAAGACAACTTCAGACGCTTTCAAGACCCTCACAACAAGGTTGGAGACGAAATAATCCGCAAAATGCTTCGGGATTTGAGGAAATCTTCGTACCTTTGTGGCGCAATTGTAAACTGACAAGAAAATGGATATAACAGAACGGTTTTTAAACTATACCAAGTTTGACACGCAGTCATCGGAAGACAGCGACAGCGTGCCGAGTACTCCGAAGCAACTGATCTTCGCCGACTATCTGAAGAAAGAACTCGAGAGCGAAGGTTTCGAGGATGTGGAACTCGACGAGAAAGGCTATCTCTATGCCACCCTGCCTTCAAACATGAAGGACAAGGTACCCACCATCGGTTTCATCTCCCACTATGACACCAGCCCCGACTGTAGCGGAGCAGATATCAAACCACAGATTGTGCGCAACTACAACGGCGGTGAGATCACGCTGTCGGAAGGTATCGTCAGCAGTCCGCAGAAGTTCCCCGAGCTGCTGCACCATATCGGCGAGGACCTGATCGTCACCGACGGCCACACGCTGCTGGGAGCCGATGACAAAGCTGGAATCGCAGAGATTGTACAGGCCATGTGCTATCTGCGCGACCATAAGGAGATCCGTCACGGTGATATCCGTATTGCCTTTAATCCCGACGAAGAGATCGGCATGGGCGCCCACCATTTTGATGTAGAGAAGTTCGGCTGCGAATGGGCCTACACGATGGATGGCGGGGATGTTGGCGAACTGGAGTTCGAGAACTTCAATGCTGCCAGTGCGAAGATCCGCATCAAGGGTGTCAGCGTACATCCGGGCTATGCCAAAGGGAAGATGGTAAACGCCAACGCCCTGGCCGCGGAATTTGCCCACATGCTGCCCGATGATGAGACACCGGAGACCACAGAAGGCTATCAGGGGTTCTATCACCTGTTGAATATCCAGTCAAATATCGAAGAGGCCAAGCTCAGTTACATCATCCGCGACCATGACCGTGAGAAGTTCGAGGACCGTAAACGGTTTATGACACGCTGTGCAGACAGGATGAACGAGAAATACGGCGAGGGGACGGTCCTCTGCGAGGTGAAGGACCAGTATTACAATATGAAAGAGAAGATCGATCCTCAGATGCATGTCATCGACCTGGTGCTGCACGCCATGCAGGCCTGTGAGGTCGCTCCAAAGGTAAGACCCATCCGAGGAGGTACTGACGGTGCGCAACTTTCGTTCAAGGGTCTCCCCTGTCCCAATATCTTTGCTGGAGGCGTGAACTTCCACGGACCCTACGAATTTGTTAGCATCCAGTCGATGGAGAAAGCCATGCAGGTCATCGTGAAGATCTGTGAGATGGTAGGGAGGTTTAGTGAATAGTGAATAGTGAATAGAGGGAAGAATGGGAGATTTACCGGCACTCATAGAAGATTTGGCGTTGATACTCATTGTGGCGGGTATCGTGACACTGGTATTCAAGAAGTTGAAACAGCCTCTGGTGCTGGGTTATGTTGTGGCCGGTTTCCTGGTATCTCCACACATGCCCTACACGGCTTCAGTGGTTGACACGGAAAACGTCCATTTGTGGGCGGATATCGGTGTGATGTTCCTGCTATTCTCGCTGGGACTGGACTTCTCCTTTAAGAAAATCCTGAAGATGGGGGCATCGCCCATCATCTCCGCCTCGTGCATCATCTTCTGTATGTCGATGCTGGGGCTGCTGGTTGGTCATGCCTTCGGATGGGGAAAGATGGACTGCATCTTCCTGGGTGGTATGCTCGCCATGTCTTCAACGACGATTATCTACAAGGCTTTCGACGATCTGGGCCTGCGACAACAGCAGTTTGCAGGACTGGTGATGTCGGTACTGATTCTCGAGGATATCCTGGCCATCGTGATGATGGTGCTGCTCAGCGCTATTGCCAGCGGTAACAATCCCGATGGCGGACAGATGTTAGGTAGCATCGTAAAGATCATATTCTTCCTTGTACTGTGGCTCGTAGTGGGCATCTTTGCCATACCGGCATTCCTGCGACAGGTACGCCGTCTGATCAACAACGAGGTACTGCTCATCGTGTCGTTAGGTATGTGTTGTGCCATGGCAGTATTCTCCACAAAGGTGGGTTTCTCGTCAGCTTTCGGCGCCTTCATCATGGGTAGCATTCTGGCAGAGACCATCGAGGCCGACAAGATCATCAAACTGGTGGAGCCTGTGAAGAACCTTTTCGGAGCCGTTTTCTTTGTGTCGGTGGGTATGCTCGTCGACCCTGTCATCCTTTTAGAATATGCCTTCCCGATCTTTATCCTGGTGATGACCATCCTTATCGGTCAGGCCGTCTTCGGCACGTTCTCTTTTATGCTGGCTGGTGAGTCGCTGAAGTCTGCCATGCGTTGTGGATTCTCGATGGCTCAGATCGGTGAGTTCTCGTTTATCATCGCCTCGCTGGGACTATCCCTGGGCGTCATCGGCAACTTCCTCTATCCGGTCGTGGTGGCCGTATCCGTTATAACCACATTTCTCACACCTTACATGATACGGTTTGCCACACCGGCTTATAACAATCTGGAAAAACATCTGCCCTCGAAGATCATCAGGTCGTTGAACCACCTGTCGATGAGTCACCCGAACTCCAAAGAGGACAATCTCTGGAAAAAACTCCTGACCCAGATGATGATGAATACCCTGGTGTATTCCATTCTCTCGGCAGCCGCCATCACCATGATGTTCGTCTTCGTACTGCCGTTTTTCCGCAAACTGCTCCCCGGATGGGAGTTGCACTGGTATGCCAATGCCATTACGGGTGTGCTGACAGTACTGCTGATAGCACCTTTCCTGAGGGCTATGGTGATGAAAAAGAACCATAGCGAGGAGTGGAAGGCCCTATGGGCAGAGAGCAACCGTAACCGTCTGCCATTGCTGTTTACCATCCTTGTACGCGGCTTGATTGCCGTGGCCTTTATCTTCTATATCTGCAACTACCTGAGTCGTTTCACCAACGCTATCATGATCACCATCGGTATCATCGTAGTGATACTCATCGTGCTCTCACGAGGTATCAAGAAACGAAGTATCTCCATGGAACGTCTGTTTATCCTGAACCTCCGCAGCCGTGATATCGAGGCACAAGTCCACGGCAAGAAACGTCCCCTGTACGAAGGTAAGTTGTTGGACCGTGACATCCATATCGCTGAATTTGAGATTCCTTATAATTCCGCATGGATGGGTATGAGCCTCAAACAACTCGACCTGGGTCGGCGGTATGGCATGCACGTCAGTAGTATCCTGCGTGGCGGACGCCGTCTGAACATCCCCGACGGCGATTATATCATCTTCCCCTGTGACGTTTTGCAGGTCATCGGTAACGATGAACAGTTCAACCATTTCCGCGAAGCCCTTGAGGAAAACATCATTGGTGAAGACCCCGAACTGGAGAAGCGTGAGATGAAGCTACGTCAGATGGTGATTGGCAGCGACAGTCCGTTTATCGGAAAGACACTCATAGAAAGCCGCATCCGTGACCATTATAATTGTATGGTCATCGGTCTGGAGGAAGGTAAGGAAAGTCTGTCACCTTATAACCCCAACCGCAAGTTTGAGGAGGGTGACATCATCTGGGTTGTCGGTGAGGAAGACGATCTGCAACTGCTGATCCATTAATACCACTGTACGGCATTGGTATAACCACTCCGTTTGTCATACTTCAAGGCATCCGTCAAGGTGGCGGCATTGCATCGGAAAGAGAAGTTATAACTGGTGTAAGGCGCCAGCACTATCGAACATGACATGTTAAAGCAATGGAGGTCACGGGAGAGCGAGGCGGTGGTCATACTGACTTTCTTATTGTCGAAGTCATAACCGCTAGAGAACGTGATGTTCCATCCGTCACTCAGACGCAGGTTACCGCTGAGATTGAGGTTCTGCGAGAAGGTATAGGGGTAGCGCATCGTCTTATAGTTGAAGTTGCTATTACCCTCACGCATCGTGATACCGTAAGAGATGCTGACCGACCACGGCATCTGGAAGGCCATATAGCCGTCCTCATCGGTAGCTGCCTTCGATTTGTCCTTCGATGCACCGCGCTTGGCTTTCTCCATATCCTTGTCAATATTGGCATCCAAGCCCATATCGTCATCTTCGTCTTCCTCTTCACCACGGCCACGTTTCTTCTTGTCGTCCTTATCCTTCTCAACCTTCTCACCACGAAGACGCTTGAAAAGGTCGGCTATCTTCTGGTTGTTCAGCGTATAGGACAGACTTTGCGACATTCCTTGGAAACGACCGATCTTACCTTGTTGCCAGTAGGTGGTATGCTCACTCAGTCGGGGGGTGGCACCCACGCTGTCGGCTTCATAGACATACGAGGCGAAGATGGCATTCAGGTTGAAGGTATAGGTCTTGCTGAGTTTCAGTCGCAGTGTAGTGGTCACGTCTGTCAGCGGACGGATCTTCGCAGCCAGATTATAACCGAAACTGAAGCCGAACTCATCGATGAGAGACACTTTCTTCAACGAGTCATTACTGTCTCTGACCTTCATCTCCAGATTATTACTCAAAGAGAAGTTGATGTTTCCTGCCATGCCTTGACTTGGCGCCGATACGCCGCCGATGTTGTAAGGGGAATACTCAACCAGCGACACGTTACCTTCAGCATCGGTCTTCGTATAGGTCTCATAGTAGCCATAACGACTGGCACCGAAGTCCGGATGATAGGTGAACGACAGGTTAGGCGTGATGACGTGACGGATACGGTCGATTTTGTTACCAAAGAGTTTACGACTGGGAATCCAGAAGCCGTAGAGTGTTGTCGAGGCCTGGATACCCAGATCCCAGTTATAGATATTATAGAATCCACTGATGGTATCGGTAACCTCCTTCTGAGTAGCCTCATTCCACGATTTCCTCTGTTTGACCAGCGATGTGACGTCATTGAAGGTAAACTGCGGAGTGAGGGTGAGATAGTTAAATGCCGTGAAACTGGCCTTGATGGGAATCGAATGGGTCATCTTGTTCTTCCAGTCCTTAGAGAAACTGGAATGCAGGATCTTATCCTCCTTGGCAGAGATGGAGTTGTCCAGTCGACCAGTATAGCTCATCGAGATCTTCTCGTACCAGCGTTCCTCACCGGCCATCTTCTTCCGCTTGAAAGGATAGAAGTTGGAGACATTGATATTCAGGTCAGGGAACGACAGGTCGATGGTAGAGTCACGCATGTTCTGGCCGATGTTCAAGCCCGAAGACAACGACATGCCTAAACTCGAGAAACCGGTCTTCCACGATATGGATGAGGTACGTGTCGACTGGGTCCTCGCCTGAGGGTTATACATCGAGTTCAGGTTACTCTGCTCATAGCTCGATGTGGCAAAGTTCACGCGGGCAGAGAGACTGCTGTATGGATTGGCCTTGGCATCCTGACTATGGTTCCAGGTAATCTTGAAACTCGTCGTCTTTGAGTATTCCGGCATATTCTTCTCGCCATTCACCGTACTCAGATATTCGGCAAAGAATGAACCGCTGTACTTATAGCGTTTCTTGTAGTTGATATCCGTAGCAAGTCCCCACGAGCCCTTGGTATAGATCTCACCCGTCAGTTTCAAGTCCATCTTATCGCTGACGGCAAAATAGTATCCACCGTCCTTCAGATAGAAACCACGTTCCATCTCATCACCATACGTCGGCATGATAAAACCACTTGAATAGCTCTTGGTGAAGGGGAAGAAACCGTAAGGAATGGCCAATGGCAAGGGTACATCGGCCACCACCAGGTAGGCAGGTCCGAAGACGACATCCTTACCCGGACGTACCTTGGCACGCGACATGGCAATATAGAAGTCGGGATGAGGATCATCACAGGTCGTATAACGGCCATGCTCCAGGAACATCTCACCATTGGCACCTCGCTTGGAGTGTTCACTGGTCAGGTAACCGTCTTCCTGCTGCGTATAGACATCGGTAATATAACCTTTCTTGCTCTTGAAGTTAAAGGATATCTCCGTCTGCTCGTACTGGTCGTTGCCCATCTTAAAGACAGGTGTTCCCGTCAGTTCGTTAGTGGCGGTGTCCCGCTTACCAGTGGCATGCACCAGATTGCTGTCAAGGCTCATATGGATGTTTTCACTAGCCAAGTCCATATTGGTGTACTTCACCTTGGAGTTACCAAAGAGATGGGCCGTAGATGTGGTGGCATCATAGATCAACGAGTCATCGGCAGAATACTCCACAGGGGCATCGATACCGTTCTTCCGATGACGGTTGATGCTGTCCAATGCCAACGAGTCATCAATAGCCTTATTATGCTTGTAGATGGCCAACTCGATGGAATCCATCGTCGTAGTGTCACGTTTAGTCTTGATGGCAGCTTCAGCACCTTCAGAAATGATGGAATCGAGTGGAGCGGTATCATCTTGTTCCAAGGCAGAGGCAAGACTGTCGACAGTCTCTTTCACCTGGTCTTGGTGAGTACTGATGCTATCAATAAGCGCAGGCAACGTGATAGAATCCGTCGACAGCACTGGTGTCTTCACCGTCGGCAACGACACGACACTGCCCTCCTCTACCACCTTGGGAACCTTCCCACGGTGCAGGGCTGACGGCGTACATGCCATCATCAGAATGAAGGCACAGAGTATCGATAGAATGAGTGATTTCTCTTTCACGCTGCAAAGGTACAAAAATAAAGTGAATAGTGAATAGTGAATAGTGAATAATTTGCTGCCGCCTTGTCTTATTTTAACGCTTCGACCCTCACTTTTCACTATTCACTATTCACTTTTCACTATTCACTATTCACTTTTCACTCAAAGAGTTTTGCCCAACCGAGAAAGCGTTTCACCCCCTCTTCTCCGAATTTCTCAAGACTTTGCGCAGCTTCCAGCACCGTACGTTCACGGTCCAGATGGGTCTTCGAATAGAACTTATCAGCATAGCAGACCACCTGTTCCTCCAGTGCCACCGGCTCATACTGTCCGTCGGGAGGGAGTGGCAGCTGCTGACGTTCTATCTGCTGTCGGCTGATGCCCGTACCCGTATGGCGTTCACAGACGAAGGCGTGACGTATCCAACCCAGTTCCCGTAACATCTGTCCACCGATGATACCGTGACAGATATAGGGTTCTGTACCAAAGCACTGAATACTTGGTGCATCACAACGACAGATGCCAATGTCATGCAACATCGCTGCTTCCTCCAGGAACTCACGGTCCAGTCGCAGTTCCGGATGAGCCGTACAGATCTTCAGACAACGGTCGGCCACCTGACGGCTGTGTATTAACAATATCCGTCGGAGTTCGTTCTCCGACGGATAATATTGATTGATAATCGACTGGTAGTCCATTATTCACTTTTCACTTTTCACTTTTCACTTTTCACTCCTCTCTATCCAGGCAATGGTGTCACCCTGACGGATGTTCTGTCCAGGCTTCACGCTGATATCCACGAGTTTGCCACCAAGGGCTGCGGGGATCTCTACGATCTCGCCCCACTTGGTCTGCAGGTAACAGAAGATATCGCCTTCCTTATAGGTCTGACCGATGAACGGCTCGATGCAGGCAGCAGGAACACCCTCGCCACCGAAGCTCCAGATGAGCTGTCCGGCCAGAGGCGACTTCACGGCGTCGGCTTTGGCATGCTTGATGGCATCGATTTCCTCCTGGGAGATCTTCTTACCACCACCCAACTTGGCGTCCTTGGCCTTCTGGATGTCTGCCAACAGCTGTTTCTTGGCCTGTCCGCTCTTGAAGGGACGGTACTGTTCGGGGTGCATGGCCAACTCGAAGAGCTCTTCGTCATCAGGACCGTACTCCCAGCCGTTCTCGTCCATCTCCTTACGGAAACCGTCGAGGGCATTCTCCAACAGCGTGTGAGGATCGACATCGGTAAACTCCAGTTTCTTCTGCGCAGCCAGTTCCTTCAGCTCGGGGGCTATCTCGCCAGGTACCTTACCGCTCTTGCCGAGGATCATACCCCAGATGGCATCGTCCATCATCACATAACGGCCCTTGCCCTGCTCCATCGTCAGGAGGTTCATCAGGGCGATGTTCTTCGTGTACTGTGAGAACGGCGTCACTAGTGGGGGATAACCCACCTTCGGCCATACGTACTCTACCTCGTTGAACAGCTTCACCAGCATGTCGTCCATCGTCAACTCTGCCTCACCCTTCTGGGCACGCAGCTTGTTGATCATCGTCTGGATACCACCAAGGTCAGCCATCATCGAACCCATCATACCACCGGGCAGACCACAACCTAACAGCAGTGAAGACATGTGTTTGTTGGCGGGATTGATGAAGCAACCAAGCCAGTCGTCAATAAACTCCTGAGTGAGCGTACGGGCCTGCATATATGCATTCATATTCAGGTCGGCCACCTCGAAGCCTTCGTTCTTCAGCATCGACTGCACGGAGATGATGTCCGGATGCACCTTACCCCAGCTCAGGGGTTCGATGGCGGTGTCGATGATGTCTGCACCATTGTTGCAGACCTCAAGGATGCTGGCCATCGACAGACCAGGACCTGAGTGGCCATGATACTGGATGATGATATCGGGGTGCTTGGTCTTGATGGCCTTCGTCAGTGCACCGAGCATGGCGGGCTGACCGATACCGGCCATATCCTTAAGACAGATCTCCTCAGCACCTGCGGCAATCACCTCGTCGGCGATGGCTGCATAGTAGTCTACCGTATGAACGGGTGAGGTGGTGATACACAGGGTAGCCTGCGGGGTCATACCACCCTCCTTGGCCCACTTGATACTCGGGATGATATTACGGGTGTCATTGAGTCCGCAGAAGATACGGGTAATGTCCACACCCTGAGCGTGCTTCACCTTATACATCAGGGCACGTACGTCGTCGGGCACCGGGTACATACGCAAAGCGTTCAAACCACGGTCCAACATATGGGTCTTGATACCCACCTCGTTAAAGGGCTTACAGAAGGCCCTTACCGCCAGGTTGGGGTTTTCGCCTGCCATCAGGTTCACCTGCTCGAAGGCACCACCGTTGGTTTCCACTCGGGCAAAGCAACCCATATCGATAATCACTGGGGCAATACGCTCCAACTGGTCCTTGCGGGGCTGGAACTTACCTGAACTCTGCCACATGTCTCTATAGACGAGACTGAACTGAATCTTTTTCTTCATATTGTTCGTGAGTTAGTTGTAATATTGTTATTTACACATGATTCCGCGTTTCGAATTCTCGAGGAACTGGATGATCGTCTGAACTTCCGGTCCGTCGGGCACCTGTTCCTTGATCTGGTTGATGACATCGAAGACACTCGTCTTACCGTGGAACAGCAGACGGTAGGCATTAGCGATGTGCTTCTGCACCTTCTCATCGATGCCGGCCTCACGCATCATCGTGTTGTTAGGACCACCGTATTCGAGGGGTTTACCACCAGCAATGACAAAGGGCGGTATATCCTTCGAGGACGAGGTGCCGGCCTGGATGAGTGCCAGACGTCCCACACGGGTATTGGCATTCTGGATGGCACTCGAGGAGAAGATCACACCATTGTGGACCTCGCAGTCGCCAGCAATCTTCACACCATAGCCGAAGACGCAGTGGTCGCCCACGACGGTATCGTGGCTGATGTGCGTGCCTTCGAGCAGGAAGTTATTATTGCCGATCTTCGTCACACCATCGCGGTGGGTACCGCGGTTGATGACGACGTTCTCACGGATGACATTATTGTCGCCAATCTGCACATACGACTTCTCACCACGGAAGTTGAAGTCCTGCGGCAGGGCGGCAATCACCGAACCCTGATGGATTTTGTTGTTATTGCCGATACGTGAACCGTCGCAGATAGAGACGAAAGGAAAGATGATACAATTGTCACCAATCTCCACATCGTCCTCGATATATACGAAGGGGAATATCTTGCAGTTGTTGCCGATCTTCGCCTTTGGCGATATCTCAGCTTTCGGACTAATTTCACTTGCCATATACTAATACAATTATGCAATTTATATTTACGACAACTTGGACAACTTAGACAACTTTGGCCTACGACGGCAACTGCCGTCTGCGGAATGAGAAGTTGTCATTGTTGTCATAGTTGTAGTTTATTTCGCTCCACCGCCTAATGCTTGGTACAAACTCACCACCGCCTGCATCTTATTGAGCTGGTCGGTGACCTCGCCGATCTCGGCATTGAGGAGGTTCGACTGGGCAGAGATCACTTCGAGGTAGGTGGTGTTGCTGGAAGATTCCATCAACTTCTTCGTATCCTCGACATTCTGCTTCAGCACAGCCACACGCTTGGCGTCGAGCTCTGCCTTCTCAGCATAGGAGTTGTAGCCCACGAGGGCGTTCGACACCTCGTTGCCAGCCTTGTAGATGGCGTTCTGCCAGTTGTTGTAGGCCTGCTCATACTTATCCTTGGCCACCTTCAGACCAGCCACGATCTGACCGTGCTGGAAGATCGGTTGCACCAGACTTCCTACAGCCGAGAGGAGCCACTTGCCAGGATTCACCATACCGTTCTGGTTGGTGAAGCCTGCGGTACCCGTGATGGTGATGCTCGGATAGAAGCGGCTACGGGCGGTCTCTATGTCATAGAAACACTGAGCCAGCGCCATCTCGTAGGAGTGGACGTCGGCACGGTTGTTCAACATCTGGATGCCCACACCGGCAGCGAGGTCCTGAGGCAGACTCTGACCCGCAAATGTGCTTCGCTGGATGGCCTGTCCCGGCTGGCCGAGCAACAGTGAGAGAGAGTTCTCCGTAGCACGGATCTGACGCTGCAGGTCAACTTTCTGACCCTGCACCTGATAATAGGCGGCCTCGGCACTCTGCACGGCGGTAGAACGATAGCCCACACGGTTCTCGTGCATGAACTTCATCTTGTCCCAAGTCTCCTTGGTCAACTGTTCCATGTCGTTGCTGATCTCCACCTGACGGTCGAGGGCCAACAGCGTATAATAGAGGTTGGCAATGGTAGAGATGATGTTACACTTCACCACCGTCTGATAGTCCTTCGTGGCGATGAGCTGCATCTGTGCCGAACGCTTCACGCTGAGCAGGTTGCCGAAGAGGTCGACATTCCAGCTGGCGGAGATAGGCAACGAATAAGACTTCGTGGCAGCAGCCCCGTCGAACGACGACAGTGTTCCCTGTGGACTGATGGCTACCGACGGCAGGAAGGCGAGCTTCGCCACCTTCAGGGCCTCGTTGACCATGTGCACGTTGAGGGCGGCATTCAACAGGTCGGGATTGTTGTCGAGACCCTGCTGGATGAGTGCCTGCAACTGCGGGTCGGTAAAGACCGTACGCCAGGGCATATTACCAAACGACGTGGTATCATTCACGGCGAGCGTATCCGTCAGCGACACCGGGTCGCGCACAATGCCGTCAGACTTCACCTCCGGACGCTCGTACTTATTATATAGTCCGCATCCCGACAGCAGAAATACTGCGGACAAAATGATTAGTATTTTTTTCATATCCTTCATATTTATCTTCTGACTTTAGTTCTTTCTTTGACTGTAGACTATAGATCTTTAGACTATAGATTATAGATGAGAAATTAGGATTTTTGTTTGTAGAGACGGTTGCGATGGCGGATCTCAAGGCGGTCGGCACCGAAATTGATAAGCATACCATCATCGATACCTGTAGCAGAAAGATAATTCACCAACTGCACCTCATGGATTGGCAGAAGCGCATTCACGGCTTTCAGTTCAATGATGACCTGACGCTCAGCAATCATGTCTGCCCTATAGTCTCCAACAATGTGATTCTTGTAATAAACCTTAAAAGGAACTTCTGTCTCAACAGATATGCCACAATCACGCAATTCGATAAACATCGCATTCTTATACACCTTCTCCTCGAAGCCTGGTGTCAAGACGCTTCTTACCTTCTTTGCGCAATCAGCAATCGTATTGATCAATTCCTTCGTTTCCATATTCTCTAATCTCTATTCTATCGTCTATAATCTATAGTCTAAAATCTATAATCTATAGTCTTCTTCTCTATAGTCACTTCTCTAATTCGTAGTCCTCGGGTTTTGAGTGTGCATACTGCGCGAGTTCGGCAGCGACCTCCGGATTCTCCTCGTCCTCGAACTTCATCGGACGGAACTTCTCCTGAAGCGACTGGAAGATCACGAAGAGCGTCGGAACGACGAAGATCTGCAACAGCGTACCGATCAACATACCACCCACAGCAGCGGCACCCAGCGTCTGGTTACCGTTCTTACCCACACCCGAGGCGAACATCATCGGCAGCAGACCGATGATCATGGCCAGTGAGGTCATGAGGATAGGACGCAAACGGGCAGCAGCACCGAGGACGGCCGACCACGAGATGGCCATACCCGTCTCACGGCGTTCGAGGGCGAACTGCACAATCAGGATGGCATTCTTCGCCAACAGACCGATCAGCATGATCAGCGAGATCTGCATATAGATATCGTTGGCGTGACCGAACATCATCGTGAAGAGGAAACAGCCTGCCAGTCCGAAGGGTACGGAGAGGATCACACACAACGGCAAGATGTACGACTCGTACTGTGCCGAGAGGATGAGGTAGATGAAGATGATACACAACAGGAAGATCAGTCCTGTGGTATTCGAAGCCTTCGCCTCCTCACGTGTCAGACCCTGATACTCGTAGGAATAACCCGCAGGCAACATGTCGGCAGCCACCTTCTCGGCAGCCTTGATAGCCTCACCGGTAGAATAGCCGTCAGCCACCGTCGCCGTCACATTGATAGACGTAAACAGGTTGAAACGGTTGATGTTCGACGGACCGTAGACACGCTCCAGACGACAGAACTCCTGGATAGGTGCCATACCCGCAGGCGTGCGTACATATATATTATTGAGTGACTCCTCCGTCATGCGGGTCTCAGGCGAGGCCTGGATCATCACACGGTAGAGCTTACCGTAGGCATTGAAGTTCGAGGCGTAGAGACCGCCATAGTAACCCTGCAGCGTGGTGAGGATGGTCGAGGGCGAGATATTACTCTGCTTACACTTGGCCACATCCACATGCACCATGTACTGCGGATAGCTGGGGTTATACGATGTCTGGGCCATCTGGAACTCCGGCAGTTTGTTGAGCTCGGCGATGTAGTCCTTCACCACACCGAAGAATCTGTCAAGACTACCACCCGTACGGTCCTGCATCACAATCGACACACCTGAGTTGGCCGAGAAACCGGGAATCATAGGCGGTGAGAATGCCAGGATCGAGGCATCCTTGATGTGGGCGGTCTTGATGAAGATCTGCGCCACCACACCGTCGGCACTCTCCGGATCGAGGAAGAAACGGTAGATGCCGTCACCCTGCCACAGGCCCGAGAGTTTCCACCAGAATCCTTTCTGACGCTCTGAGAAGGGCTTCAGCTTCAGGATGAACGTGGCCTGGTCGGAACCGGCACCAGCGATGAAGTTATAACCCTGGATCTGCTCACGGCTCTGGATGGCGGGATCAGCAGCGAGGATCTTGTCCACCTCGTCGATGACCTGACGTGTACGGGCCACAGAGGTGGCAGGAGGCATGGAGATGGTACAGAAGAGTGTACCCGTATCCTCAGAAGGCACCAGTCCTGTCTTCGTGGTCATCAGCGTCGTCACCAGCACGGCAATACCGACAATCACGGCAATACCGATGGCCAGTGGCTTGCGCACCAATTTCTCCACACGTTTCTTATACTTGCCCAGCACCTTGTCGTAAGCCGTATTAAAGGCGGCATGGAAACGGTCAATACGCGACATCTTCACCTCATGACCGTCCTTGTCGTGCGGTTTCAGGAAGATGGCACAGAGGGCCGGCGACAACGTCAGGGCGTTCAGTGCCGAGATGAAGATGGAGATAGCCATCGTCACACCGAACTCACGATAGAATGTACCCGACGTACCACCGATAAACGATACGGGGATAAACACCGCTGCCATCACGAGTGTGATGGAGATGATGGCTCCCGAGATCTCGTTCATGGCATCGATAGAGGCCGTCAGCGTCGACTTATAACCCTGGTCGAGCTTCGCATGCACGGCCTCGACCACCACGATGGCATCGTCGACCACGATGGCGATAGCCAAAAGCAAGGCGGATAGCGTCAGCAGGTTGATTGAGAAGCCGAACACCGACAGGAAGAAGAACGTACCGATCAGCGACACCGGCACAGCAATCAGCGGGATCAGCGTCGAACGCCAGTCCTGCAGGAAGACGTAGATCACGAGGAACACCAGCAAGAGGGTGAAGAACAGCGTGAACACCACCTCCTCGATAGAGGCATACAGGAATTCCGTGACGTCGTAGTTGATCTTATAGGTCATGCCCGGCGGGAACAATTTGGCCTGCTCTTCCAGCTCGGCCTTCACCTGCTTGGCAATCTCGTTGGCGTTAGAACCGGCAATCTGCTGCACCATACCCATCACTGAGGGCAGGTTGTTGTTTCTCATCGACACACTGTACTGCTGACCACCAAGTTCAATCTTGGCCACGTCCTTAAGTTTCAAAGTCGTACCATCGGCCTTGCTCTGAATGATGATGTCGCCAAATTCCTCGGGGGTTTTCAGACGACCGGTATAGCGCAACGAGTACTCATAGGCCACATCGGCATCCTCGCCAAATTTACCCGGCGCAGCCTCAATGTTCTGCTCAGCCAGCACGCCGCTGATGTCAGAAGGCATCAGGTTGTACTGTTTCATCACGTCGGGCTTCAGCCAGATACGCATAGAATAGGTCTTCAGACCCGGGCTCTGAACATCGCCCACACCCTGAATACGTTTGATGGCAGGGATGATGTTGATGTTGTTATAGTTCGTCAGGAACTGGTCATCGTAACGGCCGTCCTCAGACGTCAGTGTGAACATCAGCACCTGTGAGGTCTGACGCTTCATCACCGTCACACCGATACGCGTCACCTCGGCAGGCAACAGCGCCAGTGCCTGCTGCACACGGTTCTGCACGTTGACAGCACACATATCGGCATTCATGCCCTGACGGAACAGCACACTGATCTGTGCCGATCCGGCACCAGCCGACGACGAGATATAGTCCATACCCTCCACACCGTTGATACTCTCTTCCAACGGCACAATCACGGAGTTCTTCACCGTCTCCGCATCGGCACCAGGATAACTGGTGAACACCGCAACGGTTGGCGGTGCAATATCCGGATACTGCTCGATAGGCAGTGATACCAGTCCGATAAAGCCCAGCAAGACGATGAGGATAGAGATCACCGTCGACAGCACCGGGCGTTTGATAAAATTCGTAAAAGTCATATTTCTTACTTCTTACATCTTACTTCTTACATCTCTTACTTCTTCATCGCTCCAACGATGTCGCCGGCACTCATGGCCTTGGCCTGCTCATCAATCTTCTGCTGATACTTCTCAGGCGTGATGGGCACAATCTCCATACCGTCGTTCAGCTTGGTGATACCATTGGTCACATACTTGTCACCCACCTTCAGACCGTCGGTCACGATGTAGTTGTTACCGTCGGTCTGCGGATCCACCTGGATCTCAGTATATTTTACCTTATTATCCTTACCTAAGGTATAGACGAACTTCTTGTTCTGCACCTCAGAGACACATGCCTGCGGAATAATAATGGCATCGCTGTTGCTCTTCGGAATGATGATGGAGCCTGAGCCACCGCTCTTCAACAGCTTCTCAGGATTGGGGAAGAGGGCAATCACCTGGATAGAACCCGTGGCGGGATCGATGACACCACTCATCTTCGTCACCTTACCTTCGTGGGCGTATACAGAACCGTCAGCCAGCTGCAGCTTCACATTAGGCAGGGCTCCCATAGCAGCCTTCTGGCCGCCCTCGGCCTGCGCCATAGCCAGCGCGTCCTTCTCCGTCAACGAGAAGTAGACCTCCATCTGCGAGTTGTTCGACACGGTGGTCAGCACCGAAGCGGTGTTCACCAAAGCACCTTTCTTAAAGGGCAGCGTACCTACCACACCAGCAGCGGGACTCTTCACATAGCAGAAGCTCAGCATCTCCTTGGCCGAAGCCAGACCGGCCTGAGCCAGAGCCAGAGCTGCCTTCGCACTCTCGTAGCTGTTGGTGGCCGACTGCAGTTCGAAGTCGCCGATCACCTTGTTCTCATACAATTTCTGGGCATTCTCAAACGACAGCTTCGACGTGTTGCACGAAGCCTGGGCCGTGTTCACCTGAGCCTGCGACTGGCGCACCTGAGCCTGATAGGTCGCATTGTCGAGCACGAAGAGCACCTGTCCGGCACCCACCGTCTGACCTTCCTTCACATTAATCTGGGTAATAAAACCCTGTACCTTCGGACAGATCTGCACGTCCTGCACACCCTTGATGGTAGCAGGATAAGTGGTCTGCATCTGGGTACTTGACGTTCCGACCGTCACGACCGGATACTCATTGTCGCCAAACGTAGGGCGACCACCGCCGCCACCGCATGATGACAGCATCACTGCTGCGGCAGCAAACATCAAAAATTTGTTCTTTTTCATACTTAAAACTATTTTGTTTAATACGTATCAAACCATTGTGCGCCCCGAAAACTTCCGAGGTGCGCTGTAGTTTCCGAGGTGCAAAGTTACGAAAAATATATCTAATGATATATTCCGAGGCAGAGATTTTAACAAAGTTTATGAGGTCGTTCATACGCCTTTTTTCCAATAAACAGAATTTTTTGAGAATTATTATCATTTTAATTTGGGCGGGTCGGAAAAAATTCGTAACTTTGTAGCCCAAAATTGTACAAAACCAATAAATGACATGAAGAAACTATTCATTTGCGCAACCATCGCAATGGCTTTTGCCACAGGGGCAACGGCCGCAGAACAAGTGAAGGCTACTATCCATGCCGACAAGGCGGGAGCCAAGATCAACAAAGAGATTTACGGCCAGTTTTCTGAGCACCTGGGCAGCTGTATCTACGGCGGTCTCTGGGTGGGCGAGAACTCGAAGATTCCCAACATCAACGGCTATCGTAAGGACGTGTTCGAGGCCTTGAAGGCCCTGAAGGTGCCCGTATTGCGCTGGCCAGGCGGCTGCTTTGCCGATGACTACCACTGGATGGACGGTATCGGCCCGAAGGACCAGCGTCCCTCACTGCGTAACAACAACTGGGGCGGAACGATCGAGGACAACTCCTTCGGTACGCATGAGTTTCTGAACCTCTGTGAGATGCTCGACTGCGAGCCGTATATCAGCGGTAACGTGGGTTCAGGTACGGTGAAGGAAATGGCGCAATGGGTAGAATATATGACCTCTGACGGTGACACCCCGATGGCCCGTCTGCGTCGTCAGAACGGTCGCGACAAGGCCTGGCACGTGAAATACTTCGGTATCGGCAATGAGGCCTGGGGCTGTGGCGGTAATATGACACCAGAGTATTATTCCGACGAGTTCCGCAAGTTCAACACCTACCTGCGCGACTATACGGGCAACAAGCTCTACCGTATCGGCTCGGGTGCCTCGGACTATGATTATAACTGGACAGAGGTGCTGATGGACAAGATCGGTGACAGGATGCAGGGTGTAAGCCTACATTATTATACTTGCTCGGGCTGGAGCGGTTCGAAGGGCTCAGCCACAAAGTTCGACAACGACCAGTACTACTGGGCACTGGGCAAGTGTCTGGAGATTGAGGAGGTGATCAAGAAGCACAAGGCCATCATGGACGAGAAGGATCCGAAGGGAAAGATCGGTCTGCTGGTGGATGAGTGGGGCACCTGGTGGGACGAGGAGCCTGGCACCATTGCAGGCCACCTGTATCAGCAGAACGCCCTGCGCGATGCCTTCGTGGCTTCGCTGAGCCTGAACGTATTCCATAAGTATACAGACCGTGTGAAGATGGCTAACATCGCACAGATCGTGAACGTGCTGCAGTCGATGATCCTCACCGACCAGGAGGGTACGGGCCACATGGTGCTGACACCCACCTACCACGTGTTCGAGATGTACACCCCGTTCCAGGAGGCTACCTATCTGCCCGTTGACCTCCAGAGCGAGGTGATGGCAGTGAGCAAGGCCTATTTCAAGGAGAAAGCCGACGCGAAGGATGCCGGCTACCGTCCCTGCCCCATGCTCTCGGCCTCAGCCGCCAAGACCAAGGACGGCAGCATCGTGCTCGCCATCACCAACGTAAGCCTCGACAAAGACCAGACGATTGCCTTCCAGCTGGATGGCTATCAGGCCAAGAGCGTCAGTGGTCGTATCCTCACCTCGAAGAACGTGGCCGACTACAATGACTTCCAGCACCCCAACGTGGTGGCTCCGAAGGTCTATAACGGTGCTCAGCTGAAGAAGAACGAGCTGACCGTGAACATTCCCGCAAAATCTATTATCGTACTGAATATCAAATAAATAACATATTAATATAACACATTTCATTATGAACGACAACAAAGTTATGAACATGGCAGCGGATAACATCCGTATCCTTGCTGCTTCGATGGTTGAAAAGGCAAAGTCGGGACACCCCGGCGGTGCTATGGGTGGTGCAGACTTCATCAACACCCTGTACAGCGAGTTCTTAGTGTACGACCCCGAGAATCCAGCCTGGGAGGGTCGCGACCGTTTCTTCCTCGATCCCGGTCACATGGCTCCGATGCTCTACAGCCAGCTCTGCCTCATCGGCAAGTACACGTTGGAGGATTTGCAGAACCTGCGTCAGTGGGGTTCAGTGACGCCTGGTCACCCTGAGCGTGAGATTGAGCGTG
>JAEEGJ010004303.1_pt1 | contig 48908 bp, 58 predicted proteins | sample 8958761 | NCBI WGS metagenome assembly JAEEGJ01 (sample SAMN16246546, study PRJNA631951) | gut metagenome | biome: gut microbiome; feature: rumen; material: RS-attached | host: Bos | place: Iran: Karaj | collected 2018-10
ATCACTTTCCGTGCGGCTTATCCCAAGAGATTCCGGCGGTCTTATCACAAGACATTTTCCGCTCTCCTCGCGCCTTGAAATCTCCTCCATCTGAGCATTGTAAACTCCGGGACGTGCGATCATAGCCTTCGCAACAGCCGGGTAATTCCTAAGGAACATTTTAATCAGCGCACTGTTATGATGCTCCTTCTTCTGATATCCCCTGGGCTGCGTGAGAATAATCACATTGCGGTTATAGCCGTTTCTTTCCATAAATCTATAAGGAACCGGATCTGTTATGCCGCCGTCCAGGTACAGTTTCCCGTCAATCGCAACAGGTCTTGATACAAACGGCATGGAAGCTGACGCCCGCATCCACTTCAAATCCTTGGATCTACCATCCTTGCAGCTGTGGTACTCTATCTTCCCCGACTTAACCTCCGTCGCCCCGACATAGAATTCCATGGGACTGTTCTCAAGCGTCATCCTGTCAAAAACATCCAGCTTTTCAGGAATCGTGTGGTAGCAAAACTCAACACCGTAAAGGTCACCGGTTTTCAGAAGCGACCTGATGCTGCAATATCTGGGATCCTTCCCATATTTCTTGTTGTATCTTATGGCCCTTCCTATCTGATGGGACTTGTAATTACTTCCGAAAATCGCACCGGCAGATATTCCCGCCGCCCCATCAAAATGAATGTCATTTTCCATGAAAACATCCATTACACCCGCGGTAAAAAGCCCGCGCATGGCACCGCCTTCCAATACCAAACCTTTTTTCATTTTTTTATTCCTGATCAGAGTCTTTCTTCGATAATGAAGGCCACGCCGTCTTCTTCGTTAGAAGGTGCGATGACATCAGCAACCTCCTTTACTTTATCGATCGCATTGCCCATTGCAACGCCCAGGCCGCAGCTCCTGATACTGTCTGTATCGTCATTATCGTCACCAAAATATATTGCCTGTGAGGCATCGATGCCCTCAGTCTTCAAAAGGAGCTCGGCACCCTTCCACTTGGTCGCGTGCCTGCTCATTATCTGGAACAGCCAGCCTTCTGCAACGGAATAGTATACGGAATCAAAAGGAGCGATTGCTTCTCTGACTCTCCTCTCTGCTTCATCCGTTGTGCAGAACTTATCCCTGCTGTCAGTAATGGTCGGCAGGTCGTGTTCCCTGCCCGCAATGAGGATCTTATATACATCAACCGTCTTAATGAATTCAATGAGGTCATCAACCTTCGGAGTTTCCCATTCAGGGATCACTGTATTACCGAATATTCCTTTGCTCGTCTCGACTGAAATGACCAGATCATCCCTGATCATAAGCGACTCCAGGATCTTCAGAGCGTCTTCTTTTGCGAGGCCGTTGCTGATTATCCTGTCACCGAGTCTTATCTTTGCACCGTTTAATGTGATCAGTGCATCTGCATATTTGATCTCATCGTAGAAAGTGATCGCGATCTCAGGTCTTGCCGTTGCAACTGCCCACAGAATATTCTTGTCTTTTAATCCTTTCAGAGCTTTGGATGTGCGCTCTGAAATTGTCTTATCCTTCTTAAGGATCGTGCCGTCCAAATCAGTAAATACTACCTTGTATTCTCCCATCTATCCCCCTATTTATTCATTCGCCTGATTTAAGGCTTCCTTTGCTTATATTCTCCTGGATTATCTTATCCGTTATCTCATAGAGCTTTTCAGAACCGAGCTTTGTCTTGGACTGTCTGCCGTAAACGGTCTTAGCATCACATCCGTGCTCTTTCCAGTCACCGCCGCCGTTGCTGTTATTCAGGATCAGCGGCTGGAAGTTATCCATCGCATGCGCGAATTTTGACTCAGCTGTCTCGTATGCTTCGAACTCATCGAACAGTACGGTAAACTCCTCTTTCTGATCGTCCGGAAGCATTGAGAAAATGCGCTCCTTGGCAGCTTCTTCCCTCGCCTTCTGTGTTGCCAGGCCCTCCGGATCGTATGCATATGTATCGCCTGCATCGATCTCAACGATGTCGTGGATAAGGCACATGATCATTACCTTCGCGATGTCTACATCTTCGTTCGCATACTCTTTCAGAAGGTATGCCATTATCGCCATGTGCCAGGCATGCTCGGCATCGTTCTCGTTCCTGCCGTGACCTGACAGATGGGTCTGTCTGAACACGCTCTTCTCTTTATCTAATTCCAGCGCGAAAGCAAGCTGCTTCGCCATTCTCTCGTCCATATCTGCCTCACAAAAGCTTCTCGAGTTCAGAAGCAAGTTTACTCTTCATTTCTTCAAGTTCTTCAGGTAACGGTCTGTTATCGTCGCTGTATAGTTTCTCCATAGGATACCACCAGACGGGTCCGACACCGTTGTGTCCATAGTTCTCCAGGTCGCCTTTTCTCCTGGGATACAGATGCCAGTGAAGATGTGCATCACCCATTCCGAGGAGTTCGTAATTCATCTTCTCAGCTCCGAATGCTTTGGATGTTGCTTCGGCAACAATGGACATCTCCTGCATGAAGCGGGTTCTCTCATCCAAATCGAGCTGGAACAGTTCCGTATAGTCGTGGTTCTTGTACAGTAACAGCGAGTAGCCGTAGAAATGCTGGTTGTCACCGATAACAACATATCCTGTATCGAGTTCTTTTACAAAATACGGATTGGTTCCGTTCTTGATCATTTCAATTCTGTCGCAAATCAAGCACATGGTTAATCCTCCTTTGTTATCTCCATAAAAACATCAACGTCATCACGTTTGTATTCTTTAAATCCGCAGTTCTCATATACATGAATGGCACGCGGATTATTAACGTATACACCGAGGTAGATCCTGGTAAGCCCCAATTCATTGAACCCGTACTCAACAGATCTTTTGAGTGCCTCCGTTCCATATCCCCTGTTCTGCATCGAGGTTGTAATTACGATTCCCCATTCAGCCTCTTCAAAAACACGGTTAAAGAATTCAATGTTTCCTATGAACTTGTTTGTGCCCTTCTCAAGCATTGAGAACATCGTTGCGTTGTTGTCCATCTTGTCCTTGATGTAGTCGATTTCCTGCTGTTCGGTTAGAGGTTCGCTCCTCTCTCCGATGAATCGCGCTACATTATCAATGTCATTGACCATCTCAAGATAATCCGGCACGAGATCAAATGACGGCCTGACATATATTATGTTTTCAGATTCAAAAATTACATTCATTTCCATCTATATATCACAAATCCATTTTCATGTATCCGCACGTGAACGGGAAGAAATCAAACTTATGCGTTCCGAGATGCACGGCGCCGTTTGCCTCATACCACTTGCGGAGCACCTGGTTCTCTTCAACGATGCCGATATTCATGACCTTACAGCCGGCCTTTCGAGCTTCATCTGCTGCATGCTTAAGGAGTTCCCTGCCAATACCCTTATGTCTGTATTCAGGCAAAACAGCGAGGTTATTCAGTTCGCACTCACTATTCTCCTGCATTAACAGCGAATAGTATCCGCACAGGATACCGCCATCCTCATAGATAAACATCGGACGGTGCTCGCCTTCCAACTGCCAGCAAAGTCGCTCTTCGTTGGTGGCAAAGGCCGTGAACCTGGGTGCATTCTCTTCCGTAAAACCGTGAGCATCTGCAACGGTCTTAAAACTCTTCCTGATTATCTCTACGCAAACGGGAATCTCTTCCCTCTTCATTTCCCTGATCATGACTTGCCTCCGTCTCTCACGCTCTTATAGAGGCTCACATGGAGCTCTAGATCCTTGTAACCGTTCTTCATGTAGAAACGGTATGAAGGCTTATCCTTGTCTGTCTGAAGGAATATGCCGGCCAGGCCCTGCTTCCTGATATCGTCCTCGATCATGGACATGAAGCGGGAGCCGATGCCCTTGCCCTGGATCGTGGGATCAACGCAGAACTCTTCTATGTTATAGTTGGTGCCTTCCCACCAGTGACGGACGGAACCCAGGGATACGGCGGCAAGCCTGCCGTCGATCAGAAGTCCGTAATTAAGTCCCTTGAAATATGCCGCCACATCGCTGATGTATGCTTCGAGCTGGGCGCGGTCGCTCCAGTCATCGTTCCACGGGTCACCCATAAATGCCCTCTGGTACAGATCCGCAACCGCAGATAAATATGATTCATCAAGTTTAATAAATTCTTCCATATCATCCCTCAAATTTACGATTTTCCTTATTTTTATTAATTATACTTCTAAGAAAAGAAATCTCTAATTAAATATATGAAAATATCAAAGAAATGCATATATCATTCAAATTTCCCAATTGATAAAATCAAGCCATGAGCAAAGAGGATTCACGTTTTTTAAAAGGAATCGCAATTTTATTGTTGTTATTCCACCATAACCCTTTTAATTCAGTGTTTGGAGAAGTATTCCAATCTGGAGCAAGGGTTTGCGTTTGGATATTTGCTTTTGTTACAGCATACGGTTTTTCTATTCAGTTTAAAGAAAAGTACGAGAGAAAGCCTTTCCACTTCTTTTTCAAGAGAGTAGTCATTCTATATTCGCTGATGTGGTTCTACTATTTGTTCAACCTTGTCACAGAGATAATACTTTATCCGCAGGGAATACTGAAGTATTTCTCAATGTCGGTTATAAATCTTCCGGTTGACATGTTGAACGTTCCTAGCCTTTTCGGGAAGATTGAGATTGCTTCTTATTGGTATGTCAATTTCGTTATAGTCATTATCCTGTTCTTCCCAATTCTGTATTTCATCGCAAAAAAGACATCTTGGTTCAGCATCCCCATCCTGGTTCTGTTTACCCAGCTCTGCCCGTACAAAATGAGTTTTGTTCATGGCGGACAACTCAACTATTATCTCCTGATCGTTTTACTCGGAATCCTGTTCGCTCAAAATAATGTCTTCGAACATTTGGCCAGGTTCAAAAATAAGATGAGCTGGCTCGTAATTACCCTCGGAGCCGTTATGCTCGTTCCATTGCTGATTTTAAGATTTGTGTTCTTACCCCAGCATGAATCCGTATGGTACCTCAGCATCGGACCTTTCTCTACTGCTATCACTGTAATAATCGTAATGATGGTTTATCTCTGCAGGACAGAGAGTATCGCATCAAAAGTGATCATGAAGCTTGGAGAGCACTCAGGCAACATCTATTTTTGTCAGGGTTTCTTCTTCAACGTCCTGGTTCACGGACTTAATATCAATAATAGATTTATCTCATTCTTTTCATGTCTGGCATATACTCTTGCCATTTCCTTGCTGGTTGAATACATAAAAAAGAAGACCAACTACAACTACAAAGTCCGCAGCCTTTTCAACACAAAAACAAAGATATCCGGTCTTTTGTCCGATCTGAAAACCTCACACTTTTAATTACTCCTGTTTTATGTATACAAACACTTACGGGATCTTGTTATTATAACCTCTATCATTTTGCGCAACAGATTGTTTACGGTCTGTTTTTTGAATTGAGGTCTGTTCTGTGATGTAATAGAGTCATTAAATCCGGAATACAGGAGGACAGAAAAATGGCTGACGACATTAGAGAACTGAACTTAGATAATCTGGCTGAAGTTACCGGCGGCACATCACCTGTTAAACCGGTAATGGCAAATAAAATACTCATGAACATGAGTGCATCCCTCAACAACGAGATGACAGGCCAGGAAACCGCCATAGAGGTAAAAGCTTATTGCAAGAGCTGCGGAAAACCGGTTACATATCTCGGCCAGGAAAGAGTCGGAGGCGGCCTGACAGGCAAATACATGTGCACTAACCCGTCATGCAAGGATAACAACGTTATCAAATACAACGACGAAGTAAACAAGTAATACTTCAGAATAAACAAGCAAAAAACAAGAGCTGCCTTAAGGGGTTCCCCAAGTCAGCTCTTTTATTTGTTTTCTCTTACCAATCGTTAAGCGTGGTTTACGTTCTGGCTCATTGAAGTAAAGCAGATGATGAATCCGTCAGGTTCTTTTCTGATGACCTTTGCATAGATGCATTCATCGCCTTTTCTCAGCATGATGTTCTGCTTCTCAGCAAGTTCAGCATCTGTAGTAAAGAACGCGAACCTGTCGTTGGTGGATCTCTTAGCGATCTTGCCGTTAAGAGCCTCAACTCCTACCTTCTTCTCTTCAAGAACATAGAACACATACTCTTTTTCTTCGCAGGAATCCTGCCATACGATATTGCGTTCTGAGCCGTCACCGGTGGACAGACCGGCAATGCCTGTGATCTCATAATACTTGAGTTCTTCAGGCGCGCCCTTGGGCAGGAAGCTCGACTCGGAAGCGATCATCAAGTCTTCTGTGATGACCTTACGGGTGTTCTCGGTAATGAATACCTGACCTCCGATCGTAAGGCTCTCAAGTCGTCCCGTGATGTTAACTACAGAACCCATACAGCCGTACTTCATCTTCTTCTCTGAACCGATGTTTCCGACTACGGCATTACCCGAATTAACACCGATTCCCATCTCAAGTTCAGGATAACCGTTCTCTCTGTTCCAGGCATTGACTTCATGCAGTGCGCTCTGCATCTCTACAGCGCACTTAACTGCTCTGGTCGCGTGATCCTCAAGATCCTTGGGTGCACCGAATACGGTAAAGATACCATCACCCAAAAACTCGATTACCGTGCCACCATACTTCTGAATAACGGCAACCATCGCTGCGAAATAATGATTGAGCACAGTGATAAGCTCTTCTGCCGCGAGCTTTGAACCAAGCGCGGTAAAACCTCTGAGGTCACTCATTACAATGGTGACGTTTCTGGTCTGACCACCGCTCTTCTGACCTTCTGCAGTCGCGAGAGCATAGTCGGCGATATCCGGCGACGTATATCTTACGAGCGCCGAATTCACCTTAAATAACTGTGTGAGATTAGTGATTACAACGAGATACTCAGAAGTATCTTCGCCATAACAGGTCATCCTGACATGAATGTTGCTTACCACGCCGTCATTGTTGACGTAATCAACGATCGCCTCATGCGAAGCAACCTTGTTTGATACGGCATCAATAAACAACTGGATTAGATCATCATTGCCTTCGACATACGGCACGGCATTCCAGATCTTCATTTTGCTGTCAGCAGGCAGTCCGAAAAGCTTTTCAGCTGACGGATTTGCATACTGCAGCGCACCTGAAGATGAGATAACGCATACCGCGTCTTCAGTATTGGTGAAAAAGTACTGGGCCTGTTCAGGACTTATCATGTTCTGTAGTTCTCAATGAGCTCCTGGCAGATCTTGAAGTAATCGTAAGAGAGGCTTCTCAGACGGTAAGACAGGTGGCGGAGGATCATGTCGACCTTAACCGGACTTGTCTTGAACATTTCTTCAAGATCATCGGGACGGATGATCTCAACGTATGTGTCATCCGACTCGGAAACTGCAGTAGCACTTCTAGCTTCCTCGGAGATCATACCCATCTCACCGAAGCATGCTACAGGATAGAGTTCTGTGAGCTTGATCTGATCATCTTCACCGTAGTTGCTGTAAATACCTACGCTGCCGCCGTGTACAAGATACATGCACTTGCCGACTTCACCCTTCTTGAAAATGATCGTACCCTTCTTGTAAGACTCGATGTTCTTAGCTTCGAGCTTGGAAACCTTTTCTGCTGATTCACGGAGAGCTTCTGCACTCGGCTTTGTGTCAGCAGTCTTCTTATTCTTAAAGAAAGTGACATGCTTCTGGAGCATTGTCTTGAACCAGGAAGTCTTAGTTTCTTCGTTGGCACTCTTAAGATCAGCGAGAAGGCCCTTAGCCTCATCGTAATTCTCAGTCATGGCCTTGATTCTGTCACCAAGGTGCTTCATGATCTGAATGATCTTTTCAGGATGCTCGTTAAGGAAACTGTCCATTTCAGTGTCAGGGATCTCAACAGCTGTTACGTCACCCTCTGCAACAACTGTAGAACTTCTCGGATATGACTCGATTACAGCCATCTCACCGAAGTACTCACCTGCCGAAATAGTACCGAGCTCTACCTGGTCCTCCTTTCCATAGTTTGCAAATACTGTCGCTTTACCATCCAAAAGTTGAAAGAAACTGTTTCCAATGTCGCCTTCTCTGATGATGATCTCACCATTGTTGAATTTCTTCTCGATTGTACTCATGTTGTTACTCCCTTCTGACTTCTGGAATGAAATAAACGCCAAAAAGCGCCTATTTTCAAACATAATTGGATTGTATTTTCAATCCGATTATTTGTCAATTACCGTTGAGGTTTGACGTTGTAAATTCATTCTAACATGAAGATTTTTATCCTTAAATCGGTTTAGACAATGATTAACCAAAGGTTAATACTTTCTTATTTAATAAGACTTAAAACAAGGGCCTAGAGCCTCTATCCGTTACACTTATGTTGCACAATCCAATATGTGGTTAATGTATAATTCTATTAGTTTAATGGCAGCTGTCTCTTAACCTAATACGGAGTATCTAATGGCGAAGAAAACTCAATTGGCTGAATACGTCGACAACGACATTGAGAAGCAGAAGGGTGTCTATATTCCCGTCCGTGCCGGCCTGATCGAGAGGCTCTTGGTTAAGAAGGCTCATGTATCCAAACTACACCCTAATGCCGAAGACGAATTCTCAATGGAATCAGTCGGCCCGAGCTACAGGATAATTGGTGAATACGAAGCCAAATTCCGCGAATCTTTAAGACTCGAGAGGCGTGTCTTCGATGAACCGCTAACAGTAGAAAAACTCCGTCCCAACGGCTACCTGCTGCTTAACGGCCATCACAGATGGGCAGCTGCAATGCGCTGCGGAATCAAGAGAGTTCCAATAAAGATAATCAACTGCGCAACAGAGTCTGACATCAAGAAGATCCTTGAGAAATCCCAACACGACAAGCGCGTCGCGATAGATCTCGATGAGGTCATATTCAGACCTGCAGATTATAAATATCTTGAGAAGAAGGCGTTCACTTTCCCGTTCAGCATGAGATTCAAGCAGAGGATCAGGCTTGGAATTCCTGCCCTGTTCTACTATCTCGCCAAAAACGGATACGACATCTGGGTATATGCGGCCGACTACTATTCGATCGACGACATCCAGAAATTCTTCAGGTCTTATTCAGTTCATGTCGACGGCATAATCACGGGCATCGGCAACCAGGAACTGAACAATACTGCAAGTGCAAAACGCATGAAGGAACTCATCGCGAACAAGTATTCCATGACCCTTCACATAGATAATGATTCCATTCTCGAGACGCACAACAGCGAGAAGGATTTTGAGGAACACGAGATCAAAGCTTCGGAAGAGGAATGGTCCAAGCAGACGATAGCGATAATCGAGGAGATAGAGAAACGTGCCGATAAGAAATGAGAACGAAAAGATGAGGGTCTCTTTCGATCTGGACGAGGTTCTCTTCGTAAATCCAAAGACTCATAAAACAGAGCCCGCTCTGCCCTTCCCACTCGGGAACATTTACAAGGAGAGGCTCCGCGAGGGCACGCCCGAACTCATACACACGCTGCAGATCATGGGGTATGAGGTTTGGATATACACATCCTCATTCCGTTCCGAGCGATATATCAAGGGACTGTTCCGCCACTATGGCGTTAAGTTCGACGGTATCGTAAACGGCACGAGACACCTAAACGAAGTACAGAAAAACAAATCACAGATCCTGCCGCAGAAGGTTCCGAACCACTATAAGATCCAGCTCCATGTAGACGATGAGACAGTCATCTGTTCCTACGGAAGAGAGTTCGGATTCGACGCTTATCAGCTCGATGCCCAGGATGACGACTGGAAAGAAAAAGTCATTGCCAAAGCAGAAGACGTCAAACGCAAGTGGCTGAAGCGCAGAGGCATACAGCCGGGCAAATAAAAAGCTGTCATGGAAGTGGCAGCTTTTGTTTTTACATTACTTTCTCAACGCTGGAATCAAGTTCGGACAATACCTTTACTATGAAATCCTTCGGCTGATCCGCACCCTCGGCAACCCATCTGGTCAGTATTGCGATGCAGCCCTGCGAGCGGTAACTGGTCTGGTAGGAGAGCTTTATATCCTTGATGTCGGCGCCCTTCTTCTCTGATTCGATCTTCTGCAGGAGGCCTTCGAGGATCTTCTCAAACCGCTCTCTTAACTGGCCCGGAGCCTTGGAACTGAAAACCATCTTGAACACATTACGGTTCTTGTCGATGTAGTTTACGAGGCTGTCAAAGAAATCCTTGTTGCGGAGATCCTGCATATTCAAAACGAGCATGCCCCACTCGATGAGTATCTCCTGCTCGAGCTGGTCGTAGAGGTCATATACATCGAGAAAATGCTTATAGAAAGTAGCTCTGTTAATGTCCGCAGTATCTGAGATCTCCTGAACCGTAACCTTGTGAAGTTCCTTCTGCGTAAGAAGCTCCATAAGAGCAGCGTAAATCGCTTTTCTGGTCTTTTGCGTTCTTCTGTCAGTCTTCTTCTCGTCCATGCGATGCAGGCTCCTTCGATTAATTAAATCAATTATATCAGATTTTTACCCAAACTTTTTTAAGCACTAAACAACATAAATGTTTTTATCTGTTGCTTAAACGACGGCAGCTTAAGACATTATCCATAGTCTTGGAAAACAGTGATGGTGATAATGAAACCATCAGACAGATAAAGCAAAATAAGGAGGGTCCAAAGATGTTCAAGGTATTCGCAGTTTCGTCAGTATCAGTCATGGCAGCGGGAATTCTCGCTCTTGGCTATTTCGCAGATTGCAGCACAACAACTGACAACTATCAGAATGTATCCGCATATCTAGATCAGGAAGGTAATACGATCGCGGCTACCGTGGACCTCCGAGGAGGATACTCCTGCGAATTCACCAAAGGCGCGGTTTACCTCTACGATGAGGAAGTCTTCGATGACACCGATCCGGTTGCGATCGCAATAACACTCGACGAGGATGTATATGATGTTTACCTCGCGAAAGCAGTCTCCGATCCAACCCGCAGAAATACAGACAACGGAATAATCTTCGCCGGTGAGAACAACACGATCTACATCTGCAGAGTCGGTAATGACGCATTCTTCGGAATCTTCGCAGAAGATACAACCAAGGCAGAGATGGCATCCATAGTCAGCAGATTCTCATTAAAACGCGCAGCATGAATTGATCATCACACTTTTTCTCATACACGTTTCCTTAAGGTAAAAAGGTTGTCTCAATGACAGCCTCTTTGCTTTTATTCAGAAATCAATCTGCCGTATCAAGTCTCTGTCTCTCGACGAGTTCTGCAAAATATCCCTTCTTCGCAATCAGGTCTTCGTACGAGCCGTCTTCGATGATGCGGCCGCCGTCGATAACGATGATGCGATCACAGTGTCTGATCGTGGACAGTCTGTGTGCGATTACGATACGTGTGCAACCCATTGCATCCAAAGCTTCGGATACCTGCTTCTGTGTTTTGTTGTCAAGAGCACTCGTTGCTTCATCGAACATGAGGAGCTTCGGCTTGGGAGCTATGGCACGTGCGATCATGAGACGCTGGCGCTGACCGCCGGAGATGCCTCCCTGACCCTCTGCAATTATCGTATTCATGCCCATCGGCATTGCCCTGATATCGTCAGCAATACCCGCCTTCTCTGCTGCTTCCCAGGCAGCGTCGAGAGTAAGTTCAGGAGCCGTGATCACGATGTTGGAATAGATATCACCCTGGAAGAGACCTGCATCCTGCATGACGGTTCCGATCTTCTTTCGAAGTGAAGGGAGATCAAGAGTATTGATATCTTTACCGTCGAAACGTACGGAACCCTTCTCAGGCTTTTCAAAGCCAAGAAGCAGTCTCATGAGAGTTGATTTGCCGCAGCCGGTCTTACCCACGATCGCGACATATTCACCGGGCCTTACCTTCAGCGAGAGGTCGTCGATTACGAGAGGAAGTCCTTCATCGTATCTGAATGAGATGTGATCAAGTTCAACGCCGCCGGTAATACTTGTAACGATCTCCTTGTTATCCGATGTCTCAGGCTCTGCCTTAAGGAACGGTTCAGCCATCTCGAGAATAGGCTTGATCCTTGCTGCTGACAGTGCCATTCCTGACAGCGACATAAACGCGCCGGACAGCATTCCGTATGCTGATGAGAATGCGAAATACGAAGACTGGTTGATGCCGCTCTTAACCGCAAGAAAGTAAAGAATAATCTTCGAGATCAATGTGATGGCGAGGCTGATGACAACGTTTACCTTGATGAACATCGGAGGGTTGTATGTGAGCTCGGCACCGACTGAATACAGATCGAGCCACTTTGCGAAAATCCGCTTCTCCGCACCTGCTAACTTGATCTTCTGGACACCGGTGATCATGGAATAGGACATGCCTGATTCCTTCGCTTCCTGTTCCATTATTTTCTTGTTGATCCTGATCTGCACGAGTGTCGATACAGTTGAGAAAACCACCGTAACGAGTATTACGAGCAATGAAGGAACGACCAGCATCGGAGTGTAATTGAAGATCTGTGTGATGTACATCAGCGATGTAACCGATGACAGACCCGTACTCAAAACCATTCCCATGAGGATGGCGCAGAGCTGGTTTACGGACTGCGATCTGCTGCGGAGTTCACCGGCGCTGTATTTGCGGAAGAAGTTTGCAGGCAGTGTCATGATTCTCATCATCATGGATGCCTGGACTCCGAGTGAAGTCTTGGTGTTAAGTCTCGTGCCGACAAAGTTACTGACGCTGTTCATGAGCTGGCTCGAGAATGCAACACACAGCATACAGATTGCGATTCCAATGAGAGCATCGTGTCTGCCGCTCTTCAATACCGGTCCCGTGAGCATTGCAGTAAGGCGCGGTATGAGAAGTCCGATCAGGGATACGGATACTGCAGCTGCAATGACCATGACGATGTCACTTAACGACAGGCATCTCTTCATATAGAGAAGCAGATCGGGAATCGAGAGTTTCTTCTGAGGCAGAGGTCTGTAGAAACAGATTGCTTCAGCATCTATGAGCTTCTCAGTCTTCCTGTTCAGCTTGACGTATTTACCCGTCTTCGGATCCATGTAGCGGTAACCTGCAAGTCCGTTTGGAAGGAGTGCAACAGGTATTCCGTCTTCTTTTGTGAATCCCAGGATCGGACCATATGCGTCCTTGTACCAGCCCTCAGTGAGCCTGATGTTGCGTCTCATTACACCGTGAGGTCTGAGGCAGTAATCAAGCTGATCGTCCGCACTCGTTACGGAAGCAGGAAGTTCAGTCGGCTTGTAGTGGAAGTACTTGAGGATCTCGTCGATGGCATTCTTTGTAACTATGCGCTCGTCACTGAATTTCTCGGCGCTCCTCTGGCCCATGACGACACCCGCGATCTTAACGAAGGAATCATCCAACAGCTGCTGATCGGCTTCACGCCTGGATTTAATCTGATTATCAAACCAGCCCATTGAATACCTCCTTCCTTATTCGTTCGCAACGAGATCGGCATACGCGCCGTTCTTGGCGATAAGTTCATCGTGGGTTCCACGCTCTACGACTTTACCTTTGTCGAGAACGATGATCTCATCACAGTCTCTGACCGTAGACAGACGGTGAGCTATTACGATACATGTAATGCCTCTGTCCTTAACAGCCTTTACGACTTCATATTCCGTTCTGGCATCGAGTGCGCTCGTTGCCTCATCAAGAATGATGATCGAGGGATCCTGTGCGAGTACGCGGGCAATCTCCATGCGCTGTCTCTGACCGCCGGACAGGTCACGTCCGCCGCTCGTCAGCTTATGCTGATATGCATCCGGCATCTTGGTAATGTCATCGTGGATCTGGGCATCTCTGGCAGCCAGGATCATCTCAAAATCCTGGATCGAGTTGTCCCACATCTTGATGTTGTTTGCGATAGTATCTTCGAACACAGTGATGTCCTGATCGACAACGGCAATCGAACCCGTGATGATGTCTCTCGGATAAGACATGCGCGGTTTGCCGTCAAACAGGATCTCTCCGCTCCACGGCTGATAGAGACCTGAAATCAGTTTGGAGACAGTAGACTTGCCGCATCCTGATGCGCCGACCAGAGCGATCCTGTCACCTGTCTTCATCTTCAGAGAGAAGTTCTCGATAAGCGGTTCATCGAGTCTCGAATAACCGAAAGTAATGTTTTTGAGTTCGATGTTTCCGCGCAGCTTGTTGAGGACTTCCTCATCATCACTGTCAGTCTTATAAGTAACGTTGATGTCATCAGGGTATTCCATGACGTCTTCGACACGCTCCATCTGGGTACGCATTTCCTGAATGGTCTGACCCGCATTAACAAGTGTCATAGCAGGCGCCATAAACGAACTTAAGAAACCCTGAAAGAGGATTACAGAACCGAGCGAGAACTTGCCGTCCATCGTGAGCCATACGCCCAGGATGAGAACTGCATAATTGGCAATCGTGCTGAAGAATACAGGGATCATTCCAAGGAACTGATTGACCTTCGCGCTCTTAACTTCCTGCGAATTGACAGACGCCTGATAGCCTGCCCATTTCTGGAAGAAGCCGTTCTCTGCGCCGCTCGCCTTGATCGTCTCGATCATCTCTATACCGGTAACCGTTGCGGAAGTAAGCTTGCCCGCATCACGCATCTGGACACGTGTTACGTTAATTCTCTTCTCAGATATAATCTTCGACATTATCGCGTTAAGTACGAGAACAGAGATTCCGATCAGCGTAAGCATAGGACTCTGATTGATCATGAGAACGAGATAGACGATCATCATCGTGCTGTTTAATACCAACGGCGCGAAAGTATTTACGAGGGTTCCCGCAATCGACGCATTCATCTCTGCTCTGTTCTGGATATCACCGGCCAGTCTCTGTGAGAAGAATTCCATGGGCATACGCAGGATCTTCCACATATACGTGGTCCTGCCTATAACAGCCATCTTGCCATCGATCTTGAGTGAATAAATCGTCTGCGCCCACGATACAACAAGCTGGATTACAGCCAGCAGTACCATTATCGTTATAAACGGATATAGCCAGTCACTGTTAACGCCTGTGAGGAGCCTGTCCATAAAAATCCTGGACGTTACTGAATCTGCTACACCAAACAGATACGCGATCGCAGTTGTAAGCATTACGAAAACAACAGCCGCACCCGTTCCCACGAGACGCTTTCTGGCGAAGTCAATCGTACTTCTCCTCTTGCCGCCCGGTTCAAAATTCTCGGATGGTGTGGGGATCAGAACAACGCCAGTAAACGAGCGGTCGAATTCTTCCCATGAGACCTTTACGGTACCTCTCGCAGGATCGTTGATATAAACATTCTTGCCCTTAAATCCGTTCAGAACGACGAAGTGATTCATGTTCCAATGGATTATGCAGGGATACTGACCTTTCTCCTTAAGTGTCTCCGGAGTCATGGAATATGCTTTCACTTTGAAGCCGTAGTGCTCCGCAGCCTTGTAGATATTCTTTGCTTTGGAGCCGTCACGGGAAACGCCGCAGTCAATACGAACCTGCTCAAGCGGAACCCATCTGCCATAGTAAGCCATTACCATGGCCAAAGAAGCCGCACCGCACTCAAGCGCCTCGAGCTGCATTACAACAGGCACTTTGGCAATGCCTTTGGTAAGTGTAGGTTTCACTTTCCCCTTACCTGCCATCAGACATTACCTGCTTTTGTAAGGAAATCAATGGGATGAGTCTGATCGGTAATTAGAGTACCTTCATATGTGCCATCAGGAAGAGCGATCTCGGCCTTGCCGACAAGTCTTCCGTATTCATCACTGTAAACACTTGCGATCGTAACTTCTTCAGTTGAAACGCGCAGAGGCATGCCTTCCTTGAGAACGTTTGAATCAGTAAGTACTACGATCGCACTGTGATCCTCAACGATAACGCTGGCCTTTTCCTTTGTCTCAAGAATACCAACGCAGGACCAGACAAATATGCCACACAAAAGAACGATAACAGCAGCAAGAACGACCCAGACACCTGGATTTGTAACCTTGAGATAATCAGTAAGATCTTCAGGCGATGAGATCCTGTCCAAAGTCTTTTTTCTGAATACTGCCGGTTGTTCATTAGCTGACATATATCGCCTCCGATGCGCCCTCAATATCAGGCACGGTTTTATATGCTTATTATATAATCTATATCAAAGGAATTTGTTTATTAAGAATGAATATCCTGTTAAATAAACTGCAGCCTTAATGAAAGAAAAAATTCGTCTGATATACTTTGAATATAAGTTTTCTCCGGAGGTACCGCTATGAGGACCGACTACAGAAATAACCCGGCAATGGATCCTTCAGGTTTTGTCCTGTTATCTGACCATGTGCCCGGCATAATCCAGGAAATCAGATATTTTTCAACATACAATTTCATAGGTGACAGGATCGACGGTTATGAAGAACCTTGTGCGATACTTACCATTGAAGCAGCAAGGGCTCTAAAAGCCGTTTACAATGAACTGTTTGTCCAGGGTTACAGACTGAAGATTTTCGATGCTTACCGACCCGCTTGTGCCGTTAAGCATTTTGTTTTATGGGGAATCGAAGATCAGGATATCAGAATGAAACCATATTTCTATCCCGATCTGGAGAAGCAGGAACTCTTTGCTCAGGGATATATTGCCAAACTCTCATCCCACAGCAGAGGAAGCACGATCGATCTGACGCTGCTCGACATGAAGACAGGCATGGAAATCGATATGGGCAGTCCTTTCGACCTGTTTAGTGAGAAATCTCATCCCGATTATAAGGAAATAACGGAAGAGCAATACGGGAACCGAATGCTGCTGCAGAGTGTAATGGTAAGGAACGGATTCCAGCCCATCGATTGCGAGTGGTGGCACTTCACACTCAAGGATGAACCGTATCCTGACACGTATTTTGAGTTCCCCGTATCATCGCAGTACTTAAGAAGATAAGGAGGTTACCGGCATGAAACTGAATTATAAATACGTACGCATCCAGGGCCGTGAGCTCGCTGAGAACACCATGTATGCAAAGGGCATATTCAGTATGTGCTGGCAGCTCATTCAAAATGACGTAATGGAAGAGGAAGATGTCGGCCTGTTCAAGGAGATCGATTCCTGGTTCGCGGAAAACCTCCCGTGGCCTGAGCCCTGCAAGAACAGAGAAAAGGTCGTCTGCTTCTTCAAGACCGAGAACACAGAGGAAATGATGAGGATGATCCGCCCTGCCCTGTGGCTGCTCGAGAGATACCATCACCCTTATTTCCTCGTCTATACCAACGATCCGGGAGAGATAATCTACGAAGACAAATACCAGGTCGTCGTTAAGGCCGGAAATCTCATAATCGAACCCGTCCAACCTTCCTGGACTCCTCCGGATAAGTAACCACGAGGCAACAGACAAACTATGATTTCATTTATCGTTTCATTAGTTGTACTGATTATCGGATTCTTTACATACGGTCGCCTGACGGAAAAAATCTTCGGACCGGACGACAGGACAACACCTGCAATAGCGATCAATGACGGCGTTGACTGTGTTCCGATAAAAACATGGAAAGCACTGCTTATCCAGCTTCTTAATATCGCTGGAACAGGCCCCATATTCGGAGCCCTGATGGGAGCATGCTTCGGTCCTGTCGTTTTCTTATGGATCGTATTCGGATCCATTTTGGGCGGTGCCGTACATGACTATATGTGCGGAATGATCTCCGAAAGACACAACGGTGCATCAATTGCTGAATTGTCAGGAATATATCTGGGCAAGCCTGCGCTTTATATTATGCGAGTATTCTCGATAATACTCCTCCTGTTAACCGGAACCGTATTTGTTACCAGCCCCGCTGCTCTGCTCTCCAAACTGACACCTGAGATATTAGGAAACACCTTTTGGATAGTTATCATTCTTATTTACTATGTGCTTGCCACGCTTCTTCCAATCGATAAGATCATCGGAAAATTTTACCCGGTATTCGGCATAATACTCATAATCATGGCGATATCAATCGCGGGCGGCATAATATTCCTGCCACAGTACAATATTCCCGAACTCACTCTGACAAACATGGATCCGGATAACCTTCCTGTGTGGCCGTTCATGTTTGTAACCGTTGCATGCGGTGCCATCTCAGGATTCCATGCAACACAGTCTCCCATGATGTCAAAATGCATCATGTCCGAGAAGGACGGGCGCAAGGTCTTCTATGCAGCCATGTTGATCGAATCTGTCATCGCACTCATATGGGCAGCAGCAGGTGTTGCTTTCTATGGAAGCACACAGATGCTCTCTGATGCACTCACCGAATCCGGACAGTCAGGTGTCGTTTATCAGATAAGTCATGATATGCTCGGAAGAGCCGGTGGTATCCTCGCCATCATAGGTGTAGTCGTCTGCCCCATCACTTCAGGTGATACGGCATTCAGGAGCGCACGTCTGATACTTGCCGAATGGACAAAGCTTGATCAGAAGAAGATCCGTTCAAGACTCATCATCACTGTTCCCATACTCACCGTCAGTGCCGTCCTTACGCATCTGGACTTCAATGTATTGTGGAGATACTTCTCTTGGAGCAACCAGACACTCGCCATGATTGCTCTCTGGGTAGCAACATCCTATCTGGTCAAAAATAAGAGAAGATGGTATGCATCGCTTCTCACAGGATTACCGGCCACTTTCATGACCGCAGTTTCAATGACATACATACTTGTCGCCGAAGAAGGATTAAAACTCTCAACGGGCATTGCTTATCCGGTTGGATTTGCTGCCGCATTCATAATGTTCATGCTCTATATCTGCAACGTAATCAAAAAGAACCGCATGACATTGAGATAAGTATCATTTATTACAGACTGCTTGGCGGAGTTAACTCCATATGCTCGCAAACGTCATCAAGATAATCGTTTACAGTATCTTTGTAGTAACCGAATCCGTATGCATAAAAAACCGTTCTGCTCTTGAAGTAGATTCCAGCAGTATAGAAAACATCACCGTGCGAACCTCTCAGGAGCGTGTATTTCATGCCGTTATCGTCTTCGTAAGACTCAAGTTCGAGGTCGTAATCGATATCGTACATCATGTCAAAAAACTCGAGCCACTGATCGATTATCTCACCGGTAGCTCCCATATCCTCGAGTTCCTTAATGAGTGCCTGTCTGGCCTGTTCCACCTGCTTGTCAGAAGAATAAATGTCAAAGACCATTCTGACATCAAAGTCCGAAGATTCAATGACATTACTGGTGTTGTGAACATAATAAGAATCAAGGGCAAGTTCATAATAAGCTTCAGCTTCACGCTCGGAACCAAACGACATGGAGACACAAAAGCACTCATTGAACTTGTGGAAATTCATGTCACCGGCTGCGAATACAGTTGCATCCTTTATATCTTCGCTATAGAAGATCGGTATCTCGTCCGAGCATTCTATCGCCTGCCGGATGCTTTTTCCTTCCGCATGAATGTAAACGCCGTTATTCAACTGATCCGCGTCAACATACGCATCCTTGTAAAATTCCGCAAAATCACGGCCGTTCTTATAGCTCTGGGCACCATAGTCTTTTGCGTATTTCTCAAGCGCAGACGGACCCATCGGGTTGCCGAATTTATTAAGGCAGCCTGTTACTGACATCACCATGGATGCCACGAGAATTACCGAGATGAGTGACTTGATCTTTTTCATATCTATAAAATATCAGATTTCAGGATTTATGGCTAAAAATCTCATCAGGAAATATCAGAACATCATCCGGAATGAATATCAGGAACGGCAAAGACGAGCGAGATGATGTTGTCGACCGCAAAAGCCGCAAAAACAGCAGTTGCAACCAAAGAACAGGAAAAAAGCAGTATAAGCAACAGCTTCTTTCCAATAGATAAAGATTTTTCGTTTTTCTTCTTAGACTTACCCAATTTACTTACAGGACTACCTTTTCCTGAACCATGTTAACGTATTTATTGTATTAATTCCGAATAGATATCTGAGATCAGTAGAGCATCCCCTTAATCCAAATCAAAATAGCCTCTACATTATAGCATCAATCAGCGTTGCTTCGGGCTTGTGGTAAAATCGTATGAAAAAACCATGGGGGTAGGCAGAGTTGGTTCATTTCGGGTTTTCTTATATAGGCTGCATTTTCCTGCTCTTGCTGTTTACACCAAATATCATTTGGACCAGGAACAAGCCGGCAGACTACGAAAAGCACGTTGTCAAAGAAAACAAGGCACTGTTATTCCTGGAACGAGTTGGAGAAGTCTCAACCAGTATCCTCGCTCTCATATTCAGCGATTTTAACTTCAGGCCATTTACTATCTGGTCGCTCTGGCTCTATGCATCAATCTTTCTGATGGTTCTGTATGAACTCTATTGGATAAGATATTTCAGAAGTCCCAAGACACTGGCAGATATGTACTCGAGCTTTGCCGGATTCCCCGTAGCAGGCGCATCACTTCCCTGCATCGCTTTTTTCTGCCTCGGAATCTATGGAACAAATATCTTCATGATCCTCAGTGCAATCATTCTGTCGATAGGACATATAGGAATCCATCTGCAGCACAGGAACGATGTCGTTGCCAGAAAGGAAACGAGTTTAGCCGCCAAGGCAATAAGAATCGTAATCGCAATTCCTGTTTCAGCGCTGCTGTTATTAGCCATTGTCGGAATCGCTGGCAGAAACATCAACTGGTTTAGGGGCTATATTGATACATCGACAGGTATCAATGAATCATCCTATGTTGAGATCGGCGGCCAGGAACAATATATTTCGATAAGAGGCAGAAATATCAATAACCCTGTTATCTTATACATTCACGGCGGTCCTGCCGGCCCGGATTCTGCGATCATGCCTGTTTTCACAGACCCTTTGATAGATGAATACACGGTTGTATGCTGGGATCAGAGAGGCTGCGGCAGGACGTATTTCAGAAATGCAAAAACTGACCCGGAGAATAAAACTGTATCTTTCGAGCAGGCATTAATAGATACAGATGAGCTTGTTGATTACATCCGTGAACGTTTCGGACAGGACAAGATCATAATCATGGGCCACTCTTTCGGAACGGTCGTAGGCACAAGATATATCCAGTTGCACAGCGAAAAGGTATCCGCTTATGTCGGAATCGGCCAGTTCGTAAATGTCACCAGATCCGATACCATCGCTTACCAGGATGCATTGGATAAAGCAAAAGCGAACGGTGAGGATACTTCAGCTTTAGAGAAGGCCTACCGGGAGTATCTCGGAGGCAATTCACTAAATGAGTATTTAACACTCAGACAGGCGACATCCAAATATCATCCGGCTCCCAACAAAGCAAGCACGATAGGATTAGCGTTCTTCTCACCCTACACAGGTGTCGATGATGTCAGATGGGTTTTAATTCAGGCTGACACAGACAGGTATTATGAACTGGAACTCAATCTAATGAACACGGCTTACACGTTCGACATCTACGATTATCCGTTGGAATACGATGTTCCGATGTGCTTTATTTCCGGAGATTTTGATTACATCTGCAACAGCACATTAACAGAAGCTTTCTGCAATGACATAACCGCACCGACCAGATCATTCACGGCAATATCAGGTGACGGACATTCACCTCAATATGACACCCCGGACTCCTTCGGATACATCGTTACGCGGTTTCTGTCTGAGAATACTTAAGATTATTCCACGTACATGATCGTCTCGAGCTCATCAAAACCATAATGTCTGAATGAAATCCTGTAGTCGGGATGCATCTCGAGAACGAGATCTGCCAACGTAACAAAGTCTTCGAACTTATGGTAGACGGAGATCGCCATTCTCGGACGGTTCTCCGTAATGAGCTTGCGTGCGCCGAGCAGCGCTTCATATTCAGCACCTTCGATATCCATCTTGATAAAAGTAATTCTCTTGCCTGCAAGGATTTCATCAAGAGCTACTGTCTCGATCTCTTCAACGCCTTCGAAGTTTCTCTTCTCAGCTTCTTCCCTGCTGATAATGCAGGAAGTCTCAAACGCGTCTGCAGCGAAGTAAACCTTCTTATTTACATCAGCAGTTCCATAAGGATAGAGGTCACACTTTCCGAGCGGCTCAAGAGCAGCCTTGCTCTTCTCAAAATTCTTCGGATCAGCTTCGAAAGAATAAATGTGTTCAAAGCCCTTGTGTCCGCACCAGCCCGCGAAGTTGAAACATGTAGCTCCGTCAAAACAGCCGCAGTCTACGAACACTTCGTTTTCTCTGGCTTCAAAGAAATCGAAATACTGTCCCTGGTTATTGCGCCAGTCGAAAACACCTGAGCAGATATTCTTCTCATTTATTCCGATCTCCTCAATGAGACGCTTCCTGACTTCATCAGCTACGGGCTTTTTTGAAAAAGAGATAACAACAGTCTTATCGCCGTAGAGAGCAATGTTATCAGAGAGTTCCTTCTCGGTGATTACCTTGATTCCGGTCTGTTCATCAACAGGTCCTTTGCTCTCATCAGGATCAATGAAGCTGTCCACCTTAACTCCAAACTGCTTAAATCTGCCGGCAAGATAATGTGCTGCAACACCTGTTCCATAGATCAGGCAGTGAGAACCCTTCTGGATCTTCTCGACATATACCTGCATGTCACTGTTCAGGTTTCTGTACTTTGACTCAAGTCCCGTGATATAGCCTACGTCTCCTGTTGATGCATAAAGGATCTTTGCTTCAAAGATCTTCTTCGATATCTCATCGTTAAGATGCGCGTATACATTTCTTGCCATCTCAAGAAAATCAGCATTAATGCTGCCGGATCCTCTAAGTGCCTTCTGCTTGTCAGCAGCCTTGTCCGAACCATATTCAACACGCTTTTCAGCTATACTCATTATTATCGCCCTCACTGTACATTACGATTTGAATTTCCATAACATACTATCACTTACTCTGCTTCTTTCAAAAATATAAGGTCTTGGAATATACTCCAAGACCTTATTTCGTTGTGAACCGGCATATCTTAATTTTTCTTTTCGCACAGGGAAAGATAGATTTATGCTTTATGGAAATGGCCTTCGTATCTTAATATTTCATTTTTCGAGATTTAAGATAAAGCAGAGCTTTTCAGTATCCTTTTTCGTGCTGTCAATGCGAAAGAGATACGCTCTTCTCAAACTCAACAAAAACCTCTTCTTTGCTCCAGCTCTTAAACTGACCCAGCATAAACTCCAGTTTTCCGTCGATCCACTCTCTGGTATAGTGTCTCATGTTCTCAGTTGCTTTCGCTCCGTATTTGCGGATTGTTTCTTCCGCGTCTTCCGCATTAACACTATTACAGAATTCAACATATTCATCGATCTTCGAATTCAGTTTCGTCCAGTTATCTGCAGCCTTCTGAACCTCGCCGTTTCTCAAGTAAGCAGCGATGAGGAACTTATATGTATCCCTGTAGAAACCCTGACAGAATGCCCTCATCTGATCATTCTCACAGAATCTGTCCATTATGGAGATGCCCCAATTGCAACTCTCCTCAACCTCATTTAACGGGCAGATCCACATCATTGATTCTGCCGTATAAACGATCTGCTTGTTGATCGCGCGGATGAAGTTCTGATAGTTGTCACGGATCTGTGCCTTCCAGATAACCTTGTCTGCTTCTGAAGAGATGTCGATGTAGTAAGGCAGCAGTGTTTCCTGCAACATGTTGCTTCTGATCGAAGGAAGTGCTTCAATGTGCTGACGGCCCTTCTCCCATTCGGATGTATGCCAGCAAAGCCAGGCAAGAGCATAGTGGCATTCATCTGCCAGTTTCTTGTTATCCGAATATCTGATAACCTGCATTGCCCTGTTCTCAGCTGTACGGACTGTCTTGTCCCACTGCTTGCTGTCATCCTTAAACAGTTCGCAATAGTATGAGTTGTGCGGATTTACATATCTGCTTAAATGAGCAACGGCTTGAGTATATGAGGTCATGATACCGTAATTGAAAATGTTCTCTTCGCACATGCTGTCCAGATACTCAACTGCATTAAGCGCACCCTGTGACTGCTCTCCGCTGTCTCTTAAAGTGTTTGCTTTCGCAGTAACTTCTGCAGCAAGCTTGGCGTCGTAATTGCTGGTATTGAAACCGAACAAAGCATCTGTTGATACATTCAGCGCCTGCGCCAGAGGCACAACCTGTGTTATGTCCGGAAGGCCTGATCCGCTCTCCCATTTGCTGACAGCCTGACTCGTAACACAAAGCATGCCTGCCAATTCTTCCTGTGTGATTCCCATATCGCGGCGGTACTTTTTGATGTTGTTTCCTAACGACATTTTTTCAACCTCTCAAATGATATTTCACAGATGCATCTTTGATAGGTTCACTATAGCAGACGCCCGAAGAGATTCCTAACAATTCGTATTTGGATAAAAACCAACGCGGAGTTGGGGGATTACTGTTCCGCTGTTTATTGCTAACTCGTAGCACCTTCTCATGTAATCTTCGTTATTCATAAATCACCATTGATTACTTAAACTTCCTGGCATGAAACACAGAGTTTCAAGCCAAGTTTACCCATTCTCTCCATGAGTTCGGAATCGAATTCCATATTACATTGCTTATCGTAATAATAGATCATCCAGATCTGCGAATCAGAGAAATCGACTCCCAAAGCCAAAAGTTCTTTCTTATTTTTTTCGATCAGATCCAAAAGCCATGCTATCTCATCGTAATGTATAGGACCATCAGGATCCTCCGGTAAGTCATCAGGAACATATATCCTGTTATTATCAAGTTTTACATTCAGCAAATCTTCTATTTTGGCCAGATCGATATTCTTACCATATATAGTCAACCAGAAGGTCATTTCAGGTTCTCTTCCAGATTTCATTATTCCCCTCCACAATAATTCACGATACTCCGGATTCGAGGATCTTTATTCCCGGAACATCACAATCTACTTCCACCTTTGCTCCAACAGGAATAACCGTCATTGGTGTTCTGTGAATGAAATCAAAATTCTCAAGGATCACCAGATCCGGTCTGTGCACTTCCTTTAAGATAACCTTGAAAAGCGTCTCCCTGCTGTCATCATCAAGAGGGCCAGTGAGTATAGCTTTTGCTTTATCAAATGCACCCGCAGCTGCAAATGCCTGGAGTTCGTGATAACCAGCCAATTTACTGTTATATACATTTACATGCTCCAAAGCAATAATCGCCCCATCCCAAACATCTGCAGCCGGAAAGAATTTTGTTCCCATTATCTGATGCAGAGGACCGCCGCAGACCGGGATGATATGACCTGTAACTATTCCGCTTCCCTGCAGCAACTTGTAACCGGTTCCGGGTGTCCAGTCGATCGGATCATTCGGATCCTCAATGGCATCAGTATCAGGAAACCTCTCGCACTGCAGTTCTTTGTCACCGTTTTTGATCGTATATGTGGTCTTCCAATCAATTGGCGTGGTCTTTTCAGCCGGCTTTATCTCGCCTATTACTTCGTTCGAGAACAATGTACGCCTAATTGCATTTTCCGTATATTCGTCCAGTTTCCCGGGCTGTGCAATTGGTGTCAGAACATTCGGACCGTAATATGAACGGACTCCCGCATATGTATAGACTGCCGTCCAGGTAGCAATGTCAGAATAACCCATAAACACCTTTGGGTTATCACGAATCACATTGGTATCAATATATGGAAGAACACGGTATGAATCGTCGCCACCCTGATTGCAGATGATTCCTTTGATTGAACCATCTTCCAGAGCCCACATCAGATCCTCGGCTCTTTTCTCAGGATGCTCATAAATATATTCGCGTCCTTTAAGCGCATGAGGAGTCTCAACTACCTCCACATTGAAGATCTTCTCGAATCTTCTTTTACCCAGCATATATCTGGGAAGCATATCCTCATCTCCGGCACGCCCACCGGATACAGAGATAAATGCTACTTTATCGCCTGCATTTAGTTTTTTAGGTATGATCAGCTGTTTCATATCTATTACCCTTAACTTGAAACTTCAGGTCCGTTATTTCAGAAACTCGACACTCAGACTATAGAACTCATCGAAATTGCTGATCATTGCAGGATGGTCGCCATTATCAAACAGATGCATCTTTCCATGACCGATCTTACTTAAGAGATCACCATAAACATCTTCATAGTAAGTATCAGAAATGGAATACATGAACTTGTCTTCTCTGCTGCCGGTCAGCAGGATATCAGTCTTAAGTTCACTGACCGGTCTGTGGAAGAAAGCGCCTATTTCCTTTGCATGTCTTACGATAGCGGAAGTATCGTTATCAACTATCTGTTCCCAATCAGGTCCGTGCATATATTCGTAGAATCCCCTGGCACCCGGATTCTCTTTTGCCATGGTGCGGTCCTTGAGCATATTCTCGGTGAAAGTAGCATCTGCATGCTCACCTTCGAAACTGTCAGCTATAACTTTATTGACAAGCTCCGGCGCCTCCAAAGCAACGTTGAGTGCAACCATCGCACCGCCGCTGGATCCGATAAGATAAACATCCTTGTAATCTTTCTCGCGTAAGAATGCAATGACCTGCTGCGCCTCATAGAACCACAGATCCGCAGGAAAATCCTCCAGTCTGTCCGATCTGCCGTGCCCAAGGAAATCGATGAGCACAACCTTGTAATCGTTGCAGTACCTGTCCGCAAACCCTGCGAACATATTGGATGAACCTGTATTCCCATGAAGGATCAGCAAAGGTGTTCCTCCGCCCTTCTCTTCATAGAAGACCTTCTTATTCTCGAAAACAAAATAGCTCATATCATTCCCCTGTTATTCGTTTCTACCGCTTAAGACTCTAAGAGCCGGATCGCCTGCTCCATGGTTATTATTTTCGCATATCGCGGTCCCCACATGAATTCATTATAGTATTTGTAAGCGGTTTCCTTATCGAAATAGGGATTATCGTAAGTTGAGTTCGTGTATTCAGGAACATATATGTTGAATCCCTTCTCAAACCCGCTCTTTATGGTTGCATCCATGCAGTAGTCTGTTGAAACACCGATCATCATGATATCTTTCTCACCTTTGGAGAGCAGATATTCCGTCAGTCCGGTCATAGGGTGAAAAGCGCTGTTAACATTCTTCTCGAACCGCTTCTCGCCGTCACTCGGTGCGAATTCATCGTATATCTCATAACGGTCCGTTGATTTATCAAGTTCCTTACCGGGGCCGTCATCATGCTGGACATAAGCAACCTCAACATTATTCTCTCGTGCTATTGAGATCAGCTGTTTTATGTTCTTTCTTACCGTTTCAAACGCATACAGCCTCTCGTCGAAACAGCCCTTTTGTGTGTCTACAACTATGAGTATCATTCAATTCTTCCTGAAAATTGTCTATTACCGGCCCCAAACCTGACCACTACATTATATCAGTATTTGGAACTGATCAGACTCAGTCACGGAGCCAGGATTCATCGTAATTGGGATGCTGTTTGAGAACATCCATGTTTACGTTATGAGCACTATGCTTACGGTACGCAAATTCCGTTAATTCAGGCAGTTCAAGAACAAAACTGACATCTTCGATTTTCGAATAGGAAACATCAAGCGTCTCAAGATTATTCAGTTCGCTGACGATCCTGTCATCAATTCCACTTATCCCGGTAGCCCAGAATGACAGATACTTAAGTTTGCTCCAATTTACAAACTCATAAGGAATCTCTTGGATATCGTAAGACGACAGTGTCAGTTCCTCCAGATTACCGACACCGCTCAGATCAGGTAATTTATCCGTGAAAACATTCTGAAGGTCAAGAACACGAAGTTTCCTGATCTTAGTCAGCTCATCAAGATCACTTATCTTGTATCTGTCACCTGAATACATACCGGTTATTATGTGCAGTTCCTCAAGGCTTTCAATGTCCTTAAGTCTGCTGACGGATCCGATACGCGAAGACTTTATCGTGACCGATTTGAGATTATCCAGTTTAGCCAGCTCTCCGAAAAAGTTCTGGGCATCCGTCTCACAGCTTATTCCCACAAACGTTACCGACTCAAGATTTTTGAGTTTTCCGAGTTTGTCATAATAAGAACTGCTGATACTTGTATCCTCACCCGGATCACAGATAAGTTCGGTTATTTCATCAAGATCCTTATCCATCTGATCAATAAAATCATTAACCGCTCTTGGTCCAAACACTTCTCTGTCTGCAACATGTGCGATATCAGCTGCACTGCATCCGAATAAACCAAGACTCATTGAAAACAGCAGAATGCAAACTGCTGCCTTTAAAACATTCTTTCTACCCATATTCTTTTTACTTGTCGTATTTGCTGACTATATAATCCGGTCTTACCGCATCGCTGTTCAGCACCCAGTTTCCATTTTGCAAGCTGTAGCATACGACACCTACATCTCCTGACTGAATCCAGAGATTATAGTTGTCATTTTCCCAGCATACGCCCCAGAAATCACTCTTCCTGCACGGAGTAATCGAATCTACCAATTCGTGATTTTTGTCATTGATCAGAATCATCACTTTATCTCCGGCTTCGACGACTCTTGTAAAATACTGTCTGTCATAGCTGTATGCACATTCAGCCGAGAAGCTTCCGTATTCCTTCTGGTGATATTCATCTGCATCTTCCCTTACTTCCTCAAGGATCGGGCGCCAATATTCAGTCATGTCCTTGGAAAGTTTCATAAAGTAACTGCCCTGCTCTTCAGGTTTACTGTTGCCTCCCATGCTAAGCACGAAGAAATACAATTTCGAATTGTATTCGTAAACGGAAACATTTCTGCTCTGACGGTCGTATAAAACCTTGATGTTTATCTCAGAATTAAATATCTCTTCCCATTTATCAGGCTCTTCCTGGGCATTAACCTTCAGATTACAGTCATCGGTATGATATTTGAGATTAACGGGATCGTATTGCGATTCCTCATTAAACAGATCTACGAATTTGTCTTTATCGAAAACAACATCCGTATCGATGGCATTTCTTTGTGTCTTCGCATCTTTGCCGACACGGAATTCACATTCTATGTCGCCTTTGATCCTGTCCATGGCGTTTCGGTTTTTAGGCTTTACGAAACATCCCGTCATCATACAGAGCGCCAAAAGCACTGCCGTAAAGCCCAGTATCTTACTCTTCATTTCAACTTAATCTCCCTATTCCGTTTCACTGTCTCTTATTCCGTTAGAGAATCCGCCCCCGCACCCCGAGTCTGAATAGCGTGATTATAGCACTATTCAGAAAATGGTGTTCAGCATAAAGCAGGCATAAACTTGGCAAAAAGATACAATCCGTCTTCTCCTGCATGGACTTCATGGTGAACTTTCGCCGGCATAATAGATATTACTCCGGGTCTGTATTCGATCTCTGTTCCGCCATTTACACACTTTCCATAACCTTCGATTACTTCATGCGTTTCAAGCTGGGGATCGTGGATGTGATCCTTAATACTGCAATTGGGAGCAATGCGCACAAGATGGAAACTGTATGCGCCGTCTGTCTCTGCGGCTCTGACAATGTGCTTCAATTCCACACCTGCGAAAACCGGATGTGCCGACCATGGAATATCCTTGAATTCAATTGTCTTAACCGGGATCTCAAGCTTACCGTTGTTGAATGCTTCAATCACTTCGTTTTTCATAATATGATCCTTTCCTCTACGCTGCGTTCAGCGATTTATGAAAAGAGCATATCAGTCAGGTATTATTCAGCCTTGGATAAAATTGCGGACTTCATATACTCCTCAGGCGAGATTCCCACCTGCTTGCGGAATACACGGTCAAGATGGCTCTGGTCGCAGAACCCTACCATCTGTGCCACGTCTGTTACTTTATAGCCTTCCCGTAACAGTTCCTGTGCCTTTCTTATGCGGCACTGCATCTGAAACTTATGAGGCGTGAGGCCGTTCTCATTCGAGAACTTTCTTATCAGATGATAAGAACTGATATTTACCTTCTGCGACATCTCGGCAATGCTGATCTCCAACTGAGGATTACCGATTATTTCCTTTTTGATTATGTCGAGTTCTCCGGATATGTCACTGTTTCCGGGAATACATGTGGAAACCAGAGAATATGTCTCTGTTACAGGTTCAATCGAATGACAAACATCAGGATAGATCGAGAAGTATTCACCATCACGGCACTGCCTGACTTCATCACCTATCTTAATCGCTATGCAGCCTTCTGTAACGATTCCGAATACATAATGTCCTGTATGGGTATGCGGCGGAAAAGAAGTGCTGATATTTTCCATGCTCACCACTTCGACCCCGGTCGATACATCTTTAATGTATTCATACTTCTTCATGTTGTTATCCTTTTTTCAAATCTGAACATGCCTTCCGGAAACTGTTCCCTGTCATTTTCTGTTAACGGAACCAATAAAACATCTGCCATTGTTATCACTCCAAAACCTATCTGTTCCCGTATTCTTTTACGGCATAAAAGGTTCAATATCACATCATGTGTCAGAAGCAGTACCTCAATAATCCTCCGACACATATATCAGCCAGTAATTGTTGCCGTAATCATCCTTCATTTTCTTGTAGCAAACGATCCTTGATTCCGAGTCGTTGACCTCGATCCAGACACCTGTATCGTAAGTCTTCAGCATGTTGTAGTACTCAGAGCTCTGTGCTCCTGCGCTGTAACGGTCTACAAATGCATTGTAGATCTCCATCGCCTTGTCGCCATCGTGGATCCTGATCTTCATCGAGAACTCAATGGCTCCCGTAGACTCAGTTCCTTCCGCATCAAAACTCTGGATGTGGTCGATCTTCTCATCCGGCAGGATTAAGTCGTAAAACATATACAGACCATATCCGCTGGCATCTACCTGTGAATATGCCGGGTGCTTAAGCTCCTTATCGAAATCCTTGAGCTCACTTATGTCATATGAATGCGCAATGTCGTGGTAGTACTCATATTCAGCAACGATCTCTTCAGTAGTCAGATCCTGAATGATGTAGTAGCTGTCCATTCCCTTATAGCCGCCGTTCTCATAATAGTCTCTGCCCTGAGTCTCTCTGGGCGTTGTCGGCGTCGGGTCCGGGTTATCCCTGTAAAAACTGGTCTCTGATTCATCTTCGTCATCATCATCGTCATCCCAGACATCAACGGTCGGTGCCGGGCTGTAATCCAATGTTTTTAATACCAATACGGCAATACCTACCGTTGCTGCTACTGCAACCAAGCATCCTGAAACACATCCGATTAAAACTTTTCTATTCATATTCCCTCATTATCATTTTGTCTTTATTAACAAAATCATGGCTTGAGATCCTGAGTTCAGCCTCAAGTCTGGCTACATCAGCACTAAGGTCTCTTATCTGCTCTTCCTTCTTGCCGGCTTCGGTACAGAGCTCACTGATGGTTTTGTCTAAATCTTTCATCCTTTTTACTTTCCGGTAAGTCACTAATTGATTCAAAACCGCAACGCCGGCAACTGTTGCAATAGTGAAAAGTGTCGCCCATACAATTCCGCCGTCAAAGTATGTTTCAAAACACGCTACTATCATGTAAATTGTCATCGCAAATAAGAAGCCATCAAAGATCCACCATAAAACGTATGCCGTTTTAGGAGAATGCTTTACACCGTTCCTGTCTACAGCATAGCAATTCTCACGCTCCTGGTGTTTTCTCGTAATAGTATCATTAATCTTGTTTTTCTCTGCTCTCAGAGATTCGATTTCTTTGAATAAATCCAGCAGATTCTCTTTGTCAGAATACAGCTTACGGAACGAATCAAAGTATTCCCTGTCTTCTTCCGAAGCGCTGTTAACAGTCTCGCTGACCAATTCGGAATCATATGAGAATTCTTTTGCATTATCCTCACATTCGAGCTCATCCATTTCCATCAGATGGGCTGCTATAAGCATTTGTCCTCTATGCGCACGGAAATCACGAGGATCCTTTTGCAGAATAAGATTAAAAGTATCAGCAGCGGCCAAGAACTCTCCTCTGGAGAGGTATTTCTCGCCCATGTCATGCAGCTTTTCTTCTCTGAAGTATTCGTAATCGTATGTCGAACCGCAAGACAGGCAGCAGTATATCTGCTTATTGCTATCGACAGTCAGATTTCCACCACAGGAAGGACACTGTTGTTTTTTTACCATGCTCATAACTCTATCCCTTAATAAAGCTTCCTTATCCAACAACAGTATTATATCATCCGTTCCTTAACGATTCATCGATAAGCTCCTGGATGTCGTATCTGCTGTACAGATTGATTCGTGAATAGATACTGCCGTGCGCACTGAAATCATCAACGAATGTGTGGAAGTTTTCACGGTCAGGCACATCCGGCAAGCGCAGAGGATACCATACGTCAGAGCCGCCAAACAGAACGATTACGTTGGATTCAGTCGTCTGTGACCATACGACAAGATCATCGTGCAGCGTGCGGTCAAATGACAGCGTATCCAACACTTCAGGATACAGAAATAACTTAAGACTCAGCATGTCTTCCATATCTTCGGTAACGGCAAGTTCAGCACCGCTGCCATCAGCTATGAGTGCTGCGCGCAGGTATGAAAAGTCAACACGGAAGTAACCGAGTTCTTTCATGCACTGAACATAATACGGATAGTAATCGTAAGGCAGCGGATCCAGTTTTGTATTCGCATCTTCAGGGCCATTTTCAACAGGCGGCTTGTCACCGGTCAGGAGATAATATATTCCATCGATATAGCCGTCTTCTCCCTTCTGATCGAGCACCGTACGGATGGATTCGAAGTCCTGGGCGTACTGCCATGTGCGGATTGCAAATCCATGTACGAGGAAATCGTAAATGATCTCAGGCGTAGCAATATCCGAATATGTATCACCGTTAGCCAGGAGATAATCACAGCATCTGTCCTGGAGTTCATCACGGTTCTTGATTGCTTCCACCTGAAAATCCAGAACGAGCTTACGGTATTCAGCTGCCTGCTCAGGGCCGTATCTGTCGTCGCCGATCGTCTCATAGATATTCTTCATGAAGAGCTCTTCCTGAGGGCTCGTCATTACGGGTGCGATCTGCGGGACGAAAACATTCGCATCTTCAGGGAAATACATCGACTGAACCATCGTCGCAATGCCGCCCTTGCTCGCGCCTGTCATCATCCATTTCGCGGGAAGGACTTTTTTGAGTTCGGTTATGATGTGGTGGAAATCGCAAGCCGCATTATAACTTGTCAGATATTCCCAGTATTTGGGATCGTGATTATCAAGATCTTCAGGCCTCGACTTTCCGAAAAACCTGTACTCACAGCTTATGAAATTCACAACATGACTTGCAGCATATGCATCCATGTAGCTGGCACTGACCAGAGTATAATCATTCAGGTAATAACCGCCGACATAGAATTCATTAACGCTTGCTTCGTTATAACCGATCAATACTCTCTGCTCAAAAGTTCCCTTGGACGGATCGCTCCAATCAAGAGGCTGCTCGAAATATACAACGTAATTCTTCACGTCAGAAATTGAACCATGCTGAATTCCAATATAAGCATCTTCAGATATTGAAATATCTTCAACACGTGTGACACCATCGAGAGACTTAAGAAGCTCAACTGTAAACTCCGGCAGTTGCTCCTCGGTTTCAGTTACGGATTCGGACGGTTCCGTTTCCGGTACTGTAGGAGTTTCAGAAACACAACCCGTAATTAAGTTAGCTGCGATAACAATCAATGTGCCTAATGCAATTATCTTTTTCATTTTCCTGTCCCTATTCGTTAGTTTACTGACGCAATCTTTTCGCATGCATCTTCTACCATCTGCTGTCCGTATTCACCTTTGAAAAAGTGATCAGCTCCGTCAATGATCACAAGCTGCCCGTTCTCGAGCACTTCAAGAACCTTATCGAAAGAAGCCGGATCTTCCCCGTATCCGTCATGTGTACCCATATAAATAACTGTATTCAATTTGCAATCCTTAAGCAGGTCATATATGCAGAGTGTCTCATTTGTTCCGTCTTCATATGTAACCGTGAGCATCTCGCCAATCGGCAATGACGGTTCTACAAGGAGCAATCCCTTTAACTCATCTGATCTCTCGCAACCTGCGAAAGCAGATACCAGACCGCCAAAGCTGTGTCCCCAGAGATATACATCTGAACTGTCCACTTTGGGAAGTTTATTAAGAGAATCCAATACCGCATACAAGTCGGCAGTTTCAGATAAGAATGCCTTGCCGTCGTCAGCTGACTGTTCTCCGTCAGGATCAGAATAACCAATAAAAGAGAATACAACGGCAGCATATCCGTTAGCGGCAAAGCCTCTCGCATCTTCCGCATAATCAGCATATGGCTGCATAAGACCGCAGGAGAGTACTATTACAGGGAAAGTTCCATCGCCTTCAGGAAGATAAAGCTTACCTTCAATCTCCATGCCGTCCCTATAGAAAGTTACCGATTTCTCCGTTGCTGATATGTCAGTCAGAACAGGATCAGATGTCTCATAGGTAATGTCTATATCATCAGAAGCAAGTTCCTTAGTCTGAGTTGTCTCTCCTGATTTTGAAGCAATATACTGACAGAACTCAAGGAAGTCATAAGCAATCTCGTATTCGGTTCCGTCCACATTGCTCAGGCGGATCGTATTGGTAACGGGATCGAACCTGTCGCTGTAGTCCCTGAAATTGCCGCTATTGATATCGATACCCAGCTTTTTTGCAACGGTTGGATAAGTCTCGGAATAAGATGGATTATTTAAGTTACCATAACAGGGATATGCGATCTCGATGGCGCCGCCATTCAACCTGTAAACACTCGTGCAGTTATTAAAATCCGATTCCGTGCCCCATGCACCGGTGCACACCAGTTCAGGCTCTCCGTCTCCGTTAAGATCTGCCAGATAAGCACTTATGCTGTCTGTCGGTCCGCCGTAAACAGCAAAATCTTTTCCTGTAGCATCATCAATAAACCACACATTAGCAACCTGCACTCCGCCCCATGAGAGATCTTCCGTTTCAATATGCCAGTCTGAAATTCCCAGGAGTGAACCATCGTATTCTTCCGTGATTTCTACCGGAGTAAATGCTTTAACAGTTTCTTCTGTTGTTTGTGATTCAGAAGCAGTTACAGCCGTATCCACGGTCTGATTACATGATGTTATCCCCATCACCATAACCGCCGCCATCGCAGCGGGCGCTATGCTTTTCCCGTTAATCATTTTCCCATCTCCCCAGTTGAGCAATGATATTCTGCTTTACTTAATTGCCTACAGCCAGATCATTCATTATCAGTTTGTCTTTCTTCACGAAGTTGTGAGAGGAAGTCTTGATAATGATCTTGAGCTTATCAGACTGATGTTCAAGATCTCTGATCTTCTCTCCGAGCCTGCCTGTTTCAGCGTAGAGCTCTCCGATATCGGTATCTATTTCGTTTATCTTTTTCACTCTCGGATAAGCCAGGTTAAGATTCAGCACAACGGCAACAAGATTCACCAATGTCAGAAGAACAGCCAGTGTTATTGCCGTACGGTCTCCGCTTGTCAGAAATACAACGACACAGATAATCGTAATAACCAATATTACGGCACTAACTATCCACAGCAGATTGAAAACTGATTTTGGAGAATACTCCAAACCATTCTTGTCTTCAAAATAGTATTCGTCACGTGCATTGGTTTTGATCTGGATATCTTCATCGATACGTCTTCTTTCCCTGCTGAGATTTTCTATTTCTCTCCTGCAATCAGCCAGGCTCTTCATGTCTGAATAGATCTTCTCCCAATCAGCAAAGTATTTACCGTCTTTTTCTGAAGCACCGTCAACAGCTCCACTGACAAGCGTGGTTTTATACGAGAAATCTGCGACTTTATCCTCACGGATAAGCTCATCGATATTTCTAAAATGACCAGCCGCGAGCATTAATCCTCTGAGAGCCAAAAAGTCATGAGGATCCTTCTTCAGTATGAACCTGTATGCATCAGCGGCTGCCAGAAATTCCTTTCGCTGGAGATATGTTTCGCCCATCTCATGCATCTGTTCTTCTCTGAAGTATTCATAGTCGTAAGTAGAACCGCAGAATGTACAGTAGTACATCTGCTTATCGTTATCGACAGTCAGATTACCACCGCAAGACGGACACTGGTGTTTCTTAATGTTGCTCATTCCCTAATCCCTTATCCTTACTCAAAAACCGGTAACGATCTTATAATCGTCATACTCCCTTATTGCTGCTACATTATACCATTACGGGTAACCGCTTAAGCCACCGTAGGCTCAACTACAGGAAATTGTTCTCCTACTGGTTTGCAGCCCAAACTCCGTAAACAATCGCACCAAAAAAAACGACGGTCATTATTGAGGAAATGATTATACCGGCCTTAGCCAGACCCTGGCCGTTCTCATTCTTTTTCTTTGCGGTAACAAGACCGATAATGGATAAAATCAGGGTTATGCCTGAAAATGTTCCGCCGGTCATAATCGACATGATAGATGTCCAAAAGCCTACAAGGCACATAACATTGTTCCTCTGTGCCGGAATCATTGTAATCGGAACAACCGGAGCAACAGGAGCAGGCTCAACCTGAGCAGCATTTACATAAGAAGCAAACTCTTTACCACAGTTGGTGCAAAATCTTGCCCCATCAGGCAACTGTGTTCCACAATTCGGACAAAACATTTTTCTACCCCTTTCTCTTAAAAAATCCGCACAGGGATTATTCCTAAGATTGATTAATTATAACACCCGCAGGATTCATACCAATCCCAAACGTCAAAGAACGAACCGCTTCTGTCTTTGTAATCAGGATAAAAATTCCTGACCAGCCTGTCATAAGCCAGGGCTGACGAATAAAGCTGATCAGCGATCCTGTTAAATGTCGGATCGTCTTTTTTATATGGCATTTTGCCCGTGTCTCTTACATATTCCAATTCTTCAGAATAACCATATCTGTGATGGTTTGTACCATATTGCTGATCTCTCAGAATCATCTGCATGACCAGGGTTTCATTGCAGTTTGCATTAGCCAGATGAGCGCTGATCAGATGATCCTTGCGATATAACTTGCCGAGTGCCTGTATCTGAATGAACCAGAAACGGTTGATGTTATCAACAGGCCAATCCTTATTCTCATCTGACTGAGATTTTGCTTCTCCCAAATCCGGCAATACACATTCTTCATATTCAAATTCAAAAATAAGATCGTATCTCATTCCGTTATTGAAAATGATTCTGCAGACATTGTTCTCGAGATCAGACATCCATCCGAGAGCAGTCTCTGAAGTTACACCGAATCTGTCAATTCTCTTCACGTATTCTGCAGGAGTAACAGAACCATCCTTGGGCAGACGGACTCTCACATAAATATCAGCATCGCTGTACAGATCGTGAAAGCCGTATTCGAACGCCTTCTTACCGGCAGTTTCCAGTGTCTCTCTCGTAATATCGACACCCTTAACACACGCACTGCTGATTTCAGGATGCTCAAATATACCCTGCAGATATTGCAGGAATAATTCTTCCATTTTCTCCTTAGTCAAACTGATCTGCATTCTTATGTCATCCTAAAGTGTAAGTATCTCTTACCATCTCATATGAAGCTGTATCACTGTCGAAGTACAAAACCGTGACATAGTGCAACCTGAGATCATCATCAACGAAGAACCAGACGGAATAGTATTCGCCGGGCTCAAACTGGGTTGAAACCGTATAAGCCGTGTAACCGCCAAGAGTCGTCTCTTCAACTTCGCTTACGGCATAATCGTTCTCTTCCATTGTGGCCTTGAATTCATCAGCGATCTCCTCCGCATAAGAAGGACTATACTGACCTGAGATTACTGACAGCTGGATTCTTGTTTCAGTTTCAGCACTGTGCTTTTGGACTTTATCGAGGTAGTCATATCCCATGTCATCTGATTCATCACAGTCAATCCATTCACCCTCGCCGAGGTCAACAAAACCGACTAATTCATTACCAAAGACATCACCCGGATCAGCCGTTGTGATATCCGGCATCACTATAGTTGAGGTATCGAAACCATACATGGAAACAAACGCATAGCTCTTACCGTCTTCCAGATTTGTCAGGTCCATAACGAGTTTGTCATTATCGTAATAGCCCATGTATACGGTATCCCATTTAACATTAATCGTATTCACACCATCGACCCAGTTTCCGTCGTTATGCATTATCAGTATCATGAAATCCTTAACGCCGGATACACCGCGTTCATTCTCGATCTTGTCACAGATGTAATCTGATGAATAACCATATTCCGGATAGTCTTCATCAATGATGTTTATTGCTTCATAACCGAAATAGATCTCATAAGTACCGGAGCAGTAGCGGTTATTCAGATCGCGGAAATCGCTATAATACTTGAAGTTGTTATCAGCTCCGAATAACAGATATGAACCGTTGTTCTTTTCGATCCAGTCTGTCTCACTGATGATCTCGATCTTGCCATCGTATGAATCACCATAAAGCCATTCTTCAATCGACTGGCCTTCAGCATTTGCATCCAGAGCCTGACCGATCTCATCAGAATAAACAAAGAGTAAGATCCATCCGACGACCAAGAGAAGCGAAAGAATAAGGCCGATGATTCCAAGCACCTTACCCTTCTGTTTCTTAACGAAGGCAATGATAACACCGATCGTGCTTACGACTAAACCGAAGAAGCTGGTGAGGCCAAAAGTAAACAGTCCGACAAGACCCAGAATAAAACCTGCTATGCAGGCACCGTTAGTTGTCTGCTTCGGGGTAGTAGGCTGAGGCTGATATACCTGGGGCGACTGTGCATAGAGAGGCTGCTGATATACCACAGGCTGCGGATATACAGGCGGTTGGTATACAGGCTGAACGGGAACCGGCTGCATTGGCGGAACAGACTGGCCCTGAACCGGCTGCATCGGTGGAACGGGTATCGACTGTATAGGCTGAGGTTGAGGCTGAGCCTGCTGTTCAACCGGAAGCTGAGCTCCGCAGTTCTCACAGAATTTACCGTTGCTAAACGCTCCACAACTAGGACATACCGGCATACTTTAAACCCTCCCTATATTTCTGCCTCAAGAATTATTTATAAATAATAGCAAAAATGGGAGGTCAAAACATCACCAACAGATTTCAAATGCCGGCACGAAGTCTACCACTGCATCTTCGGTCATCCTTATGCCTGCGGAGTCTTATACTGACTGACATCATATTCAGTATTAAGGACAGTTCCGATTCCCTTATGTCCCATACGGTACAGATCGCTCTGGCCTGTTGCCAGATTCTTGGAAAATGACATTGCATTATATCCGACAACCAATGCAATGATCACAACCAGATAAGCGACCGGAAGACCGATTCCAATCAGGCCAAGAGCCTTGCCCTTCCTGCCTCTCTTGCCGGCAGTAGCAACTCCCACAACCGAAACGATCAGTGCGGCTATTGGCAACAACACGGCACACGCAATTAAAGCAAGTTCAAAATGATCTTCTGAAAGCAAAGAATCACAGCAAATCAGCAAACCTGTCAGTACCGGAGTCAGGATTGAAATCAAAAATCCTGTCAGACACAGCTTGCTCAGTTTCTTTTTTTCAGACATATCTATCACCTTTTATCTATCGCCATCTCAATAATTTTCCATGGCTCAGCATCTACAATCTCTCTATCCTCGAATCCGACCTTCTGATAACATCTGTGTGCCAATTCGTTGTTCTCAAAGACACCGATTGTTACTTTATCAACGCCAAGTATTTCGAAAGCATATTTCAGACCTAAGCGGAGCATCTCCGTTCCGTATCCTTTTCCCCTGATCGAATCATCTACGATGACCCATCCGAAACGGAGCAGTTTATTGTTGCCGTTAAGGTATCTCATGATGAAATGACCGACAACGCGGCCATCTTCATCAAATGCAATCCATGGATAGAAATTATCTGCTTCTTCGCAGTCGCCGTTATTCAGGCGGTACTTATCATCAATGACCTGTGCTGAAACAGGGTATTCGCCAAAATGTTCCCCGCCCCATTTCAGGAAAACATCTTTGTCTTGTATCCAACTCTCAATGATCTTGGAATCACAGCTTTTATAAGGTCTTAATCTCAGCATATACCGGACTCTCCTGTTATTCAGAAAGTATAATCTTCAACAATTATACTATTTGAGGCCGGAATCACCACCTCATGCATATTCAAACCAAAACATGAATTTCTGTAATCCGTCAGGAAATACCATGACCTGATAGTATACTTTTGAGACACGTGAGGCGAGTTCTCTGTATTCGGGAGACAGGTCATTAACGTCTGCCAGAGGCATACCTGATTTTATCGTATAGACCTTAACCGATTTACCGCCGATGTCCGTTGTAGAAATAAAGTCATCTGATCTGAGAGCGATCCTGATCGGCTCCTGATATTCATCAGGCAGACGGTCGATGTCAGAACACTCAACGATTACACGTTTCCATTTCTCGTCCTTTGGAGGACCGAAGCTCCTGATATTGTAACGGACACAATAGTTTTTAAGATCGGGGATCAGCACCATGCTGGTGAATTTTTCTTTCTCTTCAGCCGTCATCTGATCATAAGTAGTTCCGTCGGAAGCCATCAGATAGTTATGCATGTAGTTTACTAAAAATGCTATTCCACCGACAAAGAAAGCAACAATGATCAATAAGCAGATGATCGTACTCTTTTTCATAATAACCCTCTCCCCTGCACCTGTTACCTGTCAGGATCTATTATGTCAACAATGATTGCAAAACGGCATGAACCATCAGAATATCTGAGAATGCAGTAATATCTCTCCAGATTTGAAGTCTTACAAGAACTGTCCAACGGCATTTTTTGCTCAGGAATGTAGTAACGGGTTACTTCTTTACCATCTACGTCTTTGCCTTTTTCACTATTGCCGCTGCTCAGTCCATATGTGACTGCATCCGAAAAACCGTAAGGAAGCTGATTGATAAGCGCCTGTGTGTTTTCACATTTTCTGGATTCAAGGCACTTCTTACTTCCTGTTCTGAAATCGATAATTCCCAAACGGTCAACACGGGAAGCAAAAGACGGGATCTGTGCCTCGTTGCAGTAGTAGTTGACTGAGAGCTCACGGCTCTGAGCTAAATAGTTGTTTATGCTTACAACAACATAGATTCCGAATGCCAGAAAGATTCCCAATAAAACTATCACAACTCTTTTAAAACTCTTTGTGGTTGAGCTATAGAACATGTTACGGACCTCCCTGGCAGGTTTTTGTTTCCTTATGAGGTTATAGTAACACCTTCTGTATTGAATTTCAATCACTTTTTATCGTTTTTCGATATTTTTGTATTGGATAACGAGAATCTCACATTGAGCTGGCAATCGGCAGATAATATAAAAATTAATTAAGAATATGTACAAATAACGGTCCGTTTCCGTTATCATATATTCAGAATAAAGAGGATAGGAGAGCCCGTCATGGACATTATCGTTGCTGAGAACTTGAAGAGGATGAGAGAAAAGCATTCACTCACTCAGGAAGCTTTGGCAGAAGCATGGGGTGTTCCGGAACTCACCATCTACAAATGGGAAGCAGGACGCCTGCCTGTGTCATATAAAACATTGGTCCAGATTGCGATCTTTTACGATGTCACCATTGATACATTATTGGAAGATCCGTCAGGCAAAAAGCCTATTGAATCAGATAAGATAACATTCACCTGCCGAGTATGCGGAGGAGACCTGATCTACGACTATAACGGTGCTTCCTGCAAGTGTGCAAACTGCGGAAACAAGTGGTCCATCGCAGAGATGTATCCCAAGTACGCACGCATTACCGCAACCATCGATAAAGCCGGCAGGATCTTAAACAACAGCAACGCCGTACTGGCCTCTGCCGATGAAGCAAAACTTCTGTACAAGCAGGCCATAGATGAGTGCGGCAGGATCAACGATGCACTCGCTCCCGAGATTATTAAAATCTGTAATGAGGGAATCGCAAAAGCAGGACAGTTAGAAACCTACTGCAGAGGCAAGCATTTCTTCGACAACAGATCTTATACCAGTGCCGTAAAAGAACTGGAAAAAGTCCGCGGCTTCAGAGACGCAGACGAGATGCTCAAGCGCTGCAAAAGATAATCACTCTCCGAGATATACAGTAGCTATTTCTCTTGTAGGCCAGAATGCACACAGATGCAGTCTGGTTATCTTTCCCATGAACGGCTGGAAATGTTCTACCAATACCGGTATCGCTTTCTGAATCGTCTCTGTTTCATCGATTATTATCGTTGCATGCGGCGTCCACGGGAACGTCTCCTGAGTCTCTGTTTTGACCGCCTGACGCAGTTCCAAAAGTCCTGCAGGATTCATGTCAGGAGCTGCATAGAGAACCTTGCCGCCAACAAATAAACCGATGTGGCTGATGTATACCGGAACCGGAGAAAACTTTGAAGCCAGTTCCTTCATTTCCTCTACAACTTCCTGCTCCTTATCGAGTGCAAAACATGCAAGACTTACGTGGTAAGGAAGGCCCGGTGTCTGAACGCCCTTAAAACCTTCTGCCTGGAGCTTTTCATACCATCCGCCCATTATCTTCTGAGATTCATCATCAAGATCTGCCATTAACATCAAAAATTCTTCTGCCATATTCTTTTACCCGTATTATCCGCCAAAATAAAAACTGTCAGAGATACCATCTCTGACAGCTTATTATATCACTTGAATGTAATGCTATTAGGGGCTCTATTAAGGATAATAACTCCTTATATCAGCGTTGCATGCGGGGCAGTAATCCACACGTTTCTGCGCGGGCAGCGGTGTACCACAGAAAGGACATGTCTCAGGTCCTGTAACTGCCTGTGTATTCTCTGTTTCATTAAGCGTTCCGGCAATATCGTAAACCTTGCCCGACATGCTTATGCCTGCAAATCCGCCAACCGCACCAGCAGAATTTGAAGCAGCGGCCTTCATTGCGTCAGTAAATCCCAGAGCAACAAGAGCACCCAAAGCTGCCATATCGTCTGCAAAGAGCTTTGCCGAATCGAACTGCTCAACACGCGCTCTCGAAGCTTCATCGAGAGTCAGACCTGTCAGCACGATAGATTCAATCACCATTCCGCGCTGCTCGTACCAAAGCTTGGAAACTGTTTCATTTACTGCATCTTTTAACCTGCTCTTATTAGACAGCAGCTGCGGGAAAGGCACCTTGTCACGCACGGCGCAGAGATTCAGTGCTTCCTCCATGTGATCCTGCACTTCGAGGAAAGGAATTTTCGGACTCGAAGGAGATCCCATGAAATCGTATACTGTTGTCTCCTTGTTTGCTTTCATGAAAAATCTGACCGGATCAACGATACGGAATGAGAAGGTTATCCTGAATGTGAAATACAGATTCCCGTATATGGGATCGGGGTAAATAACATGCAGCGGTTCATTGCATGTCTGGTTCATTATCTCGAGACCGTTGATGAAGTAGATCTTCTGTATCTTGGTGACTTCACCAGCGAACTTAAAACGCTCGAAAGCATCTCCGATCGCACTTTTGACTCCACCTGAGAAAACGGATCCTGAAGATGAGTTTTCCCACGTGTACAGGCCGGGTTCGGTAACACTGTCGACTATTTTTCCGTCGTCGATCATGAGAGCATAAGTACCTTCGGGGACCAATACTTTCGAGCCTGCAGAGATTACATCTTTGCTGCCCTGATTAAAGCCTTTTGCGTTCTGCTTATACGCACGTTTTACGAGTATGGTCTGGCCCAGCGAATCAGTTCTGAACGCCTCAAGATACTGATCATTCAGCTCTGAATTGATCGATTCGGAAATGGTTCCGGCAACATTACTTATAAATCCCATATCCCTGTTTACCTCACAAGTTTAGCTCTCAGATATGCTTTTTACATATCTGATCTCACGTGTACCCCAGCGCTTGAAGATCTTATCTTTTCCATCGGGCTGATAACCGTGTTTCTCATAAAAACTTATGCCCATTGCGTTCTTATCAAGAACCCAGATAACAAATTCAGAAAAGCCCCTGCCCTTACCATTTCCCTCAAAGAATTCAAGCATCTCAGAACCTATTCCGTTTCTCACAAACTCAGGATCCAGGTAAATAAAATGAAGTTCAAACGCATCGGTTTTATCTTCATCTTCGCACTTGCCGATACCCATCATTCCTTTGATGATGCCAGTATCATGATCTTCGTAAACGTATAATTCAAAACGCTTCTGTTCTATCCAGTTTGTGTATACAGGAATGCGGCTGTCGACATTTAAGTCATTAAATAAACACTCGTCCGAAACAACATTTTTGTATGCAAAACGGCTGCTGTTAACTTCTATTTCAGCAATTCTGGCTGCGTCCTTTACTGTTGCTTCGCGGATCATGGTATTCACCTCATAACGAAATATAAAAGTATTAGAGATCCGTTATATCCGGATCTCTAACACACTTGATTATATCATTTGCGGGATATTCTCATTAAGGGCGAGAACTGACATACCAATCGCGAGAAGCCAGCTGACCAGGATAACTATTAAGTTCTGCAACAGAATAAAACCAAAACTGTATTTCTTCATAATGATATGCCTTACAGTTTGCGGGCTTTGATACAGAATGAAATGGGCAGTATCTTAGCTTTTTTAGTCTTCAGATCAAGGTCTCCTTCAGCCTTCTTAGTATCCTCATCGCAATCTTCCACGAGCTGCTCGATTACAAAGCCAGCCCTGGCAAGAGCATTAATGTATGTTGAGAGTTTGCGGTTGCAGAGAACTATCTCACTGCCATGTACTGACATCTTAAAATATGACTCATCGTAATAGCTCCTGGCCATTACGAATTCATCGTTATTCAGGACGATCTCGCGTTCATCGCAAGACCATGCAACGCAGTAATTCAATGTGTGATGCCAGCTGAAGATAAAGATGCCATCTTTTTTGAGATATGAAGCAATCTTATCAAAAGTTCCCTGCAGATCTGTCGTCCAGCCGATTCCATAAATGGAATAGACATAGTCAAAATATCCTTGGGGAACATCCAGTTCATCTTCCATTTTGGCGCAGATGAGATTGGCAGAACATCCGTTATCTGAGAGGAGCTTTGATGCGTTATCAAGCTGGCTTTGGGAAATGTCTACTCCCCACAGTTCTTTCGCGCCTTTATTCGCGTTGTATAACAGAGAATGACCGCTGCCGCAGCAAATCTCGAGCATGCTCTTGCCGCTCACATCTCCGAACAGATGCAGATCGTCTTCGGTTGGAAAACGGACACCATATTCAGGCAGAGCAGTGGTTCCGAACCACAGGTCCGCATGGTCATTCCAATATTTTTTATTTACTTCGATTATCTCTTCGTCACGCATACGGTCATAGATCCAAAACAGAATTATCCAACAGGTTACTGTTTTTTCTTCACGTCAGTGATCGTTCCGTCGGGATTCTTAATCTTCATGCCGTCAAGCTGCGCAGACAGATTGCCGACGACCAGAGCCCTGTACTCATTACGAAGCTCAGTCTGTTCAGACTTCTCAGCAGGAGTAAGACCTTCGGTCTTCGACTTCCTGCTCAATTCATTTATTCGTTTAATTAACTGATCAAATTCCATAATTCAATTGAGTTGTTCCTTTTTCTTTATCTCTCCGTATTAGAACAGACCCATTTTGTGAAGCTGATACCATAACAGGAAACCGCCTAATACGATACTTGCAATACCGTAAATGTATTCTGTAGCAGATCCCTCGATATCAACAAACTTTCTGTTGGAAGGAACAAAAATGATTTTTACATAATCGCCTTCCTGATACTTGAATTTGGAAGGCTTTGCAGGAACTCCTCCGGGAATCGTCAGTTCCTCTCCTTCATAAGTAAAACTGAACAACGGATACTGTGATCCTTTTTCATCCTGAAAACCTACAAGTTTCGCATCCATATGAATGCCCTTCTTGCGATGAATCGTACACTTGATAATGAGATAAAAGCCTACAAAAACAATAAGTCCATAAAAAAGTGCCAACAACATAACCCGCTCCTAGATTTTTGATTATGCTATATCCTAACACTTAAATCATTTATATGGATACAAAAATATCTATTATCCAGACACACATCAGACTTTACCGCTCTTAATAAGCTTCAGGAAAATGTCAGCAATCTTCGGATCGAACTGCGTTCCCTTATTCTTCTCGATCTCGTTAATGATATCTTCCTTGGTGAGTTTTTTGCGGTAAACACGGTTGGAGTTCATGGCATCATAAGAATCCGCAACACAGATCATTCTGGCAATAAACGGATATGTAAACTATAGAACTGAAAATGCCTGCCCGGGATAGTCCGGACAGGCAGATTTTTATTCATTAATTTGGTTTTTTGCCATAATCAGCACTCAGCCTTGATCATGTTCTCCGTATTGAATGTAATGAACACTTCAACTCTCCAGCAATTAATGGGATTGCTGTTATTATCCTTCAGTTGGTCAACATTTACATCTGCTATTGTGTCGTTTACTGCTTCGCCATATCTGCAACGGATGTTTCCGGAAGAACTCTCCGTTACTTCAACGATCTCATCCTTATAGAGCTCTGATACGTATCCTGCCCAGATAGTTCTGGCTGCTTTTGCTCTGTCCTCATCGTAGATATAGAGGACTACCGAACCTGTACCGGGTCTGTCTTTGTGGGTATATACCTTATCATAGCCTGTAACGTCAAACTCCAAATGACCGACGGACTCCAAATCATAGTTACTGTATGCGACGTATCTTACGTGATCTCTCTCATTGATTACATCTGTCATGTTCTCGGATCCATACACAAAATTGAACTGATGGCCATAAGAGTACAGGCTGTATTCAGAGAACTTCTTATCAAATGTCGTGCCAACTCTCGTACCCACGTCCTCAGGATCACCGACATGATCACCCAGCTTAGGCTCACATGCGATAAGATCATCAACGAGTTCCTTCAATGTTGCTTCATCGGTAGGATCAATGAACCAATATCTGTCTTCGTAATTTCGTGCGGCAGTCTCAGCAGCTGTTTCTTCAGTTTCTGTATCATTCTCTTCCTCCTGCGCCTCTTCAACAGCAGCGTCCGTATCCCTCGTCTTCTTTGGCGAATCGCTCTTATCGCAAGCACAAACGCCCATAATTACAGCACCTGCGAGTACTACACTGATCAACTTCTTCATTTTCTTCTCTCCTTATTCGCTTATATTATGCGGGTTTCCCATACGCATCTATTTAGTTAACGAATAAGGGAGATGAATTATTCGCATGTTTTGAAAAATTATTTGAAATTTGTTTTTGCCGTATCGAAAGGCTGTCTGGCGGCATTATATGTGTACTCATACTCGGCATCGTAATTCTCGGTTGTTTTTGCTTTTTTGAGAAAATTCAAACATCCCGTCATGGAGAACGTCAGGCAGGCCACGCTGATAATACAGCCAACCTTCTTTGCGTTATTACTGAATTTCCTATTCATCTGAATCTAAACTACCTATTCTTTTTCCGATATTAACAGTCAACCGGAACATCGGATTCGGCAGTAATTATCTGTCTATGATTATCCGTTCCGTTGATCTTGTCCGGCATATATGTCATGTTGAATCTTTTGCCGTCAGCCCTCTCGTATGCACCGTCTATCTTGGCAGCGGCATAAACGGTATCGGTGCCCATGATGCCTTTCGCGATGTATTTATCGTCAGTGCCTTCAATGACTCTCTCCGCAGTCTCGATCCCCTCGTCGATTATCGTGGGATCGAAGATCTCATGGCCGCCGTACATCATGTCGAATCTGTTCTGTATGCCCTTGAGCCTGATGAGATTCTGGAGGTAAACGCTGACAGGCAGACAGGTATTAAAATCGAGCAGCGTATTACCGTTGCATGCATCGCCCGAATAAGCGATCCTCGTCTTGCTGTCGATAAGGATAACGGATCCGGGTGTATGACCTCCGACCTCGAACACTTCGATCTTGCGGTCTCCTAAATCAAACACATCCCCGTCACCGATCGGATAAATCTTCATGTTGTGAGTATCTGCGAAGTTGCCGTCATCAGCATCAATCTGATCCTTATATTCCTCACCGAGAAATTTCCTGAGCTCATCTGCGATCTGCTCTTTTTTTATCTCAGGAACTTCCATGAAATATCTGATGTCCCTGTAGTGCATGTAACAGGAATCGAAATGATAATTGCCGCCGAAGTGATCGCCGTGAGCATGTGTGTTTACGAGCCTGATGGGCTTATCCGTAAGCGTCTCGCAATATGCTTTCAGATCACCGAAGCCGAACATCGTGTCAATGAGAAGTGCATACTTTTCACCGGTAATGAGATAACAGTAAACGCCGAAAGGCAATTTGTCTGAAAAAGAATTCTCGATCCTGTAACTGCCGTCAGCAATCTGCTCTGACTTAAAATACTGTAACTGTGCCATGTTCCTTATCCTTATATCGCCCCATAAAAAATCCTTAGCACTAAAAAAGTGCTAAGGACATTATAACATTACCGTTTTGATCAGAACCCGACGTACATTACCGGGCGCACACCGCAACGGACCCGGTGGTTCGAGAAAATATTATAAAGATTTTCCTAACTCAAGTTTTATGCTGCATCCAGACAGTCCGGATAGCTTATAAAATACTCGCGTTCCTTGTCTTTGAGCGGAGCCTTGTTCAAGAGTTTTGCAACTATCTTCATGCTGCTCTCATCATCGGCGCAGTATCCGATGAATGTATTCGGATCCTTCGGCACCTCGCCGCTTTCTCTGTTTGACAGCGACAGAAGACAGAGTGAATTATCTTCTGCACCTTCGTCATATATACAAACTTCGATGCCCTGCGTATAAGGGAAATCTTCATAAGCATACTCAGGCATTCTGACCGTATTCCACGTTGTATCCACGCTGACCTGACTTAAAAGGCCGTTAAGTTCTGCCATCTCATCCTGGCTGAACAGCACGCCTTCTACCTCATATTCTGACAGAGGAACAATGATCATTCCGGTACTGACGCCGCTTTTCTGAAAGCTCGGAACATCACTGAGTTTATTAAACTCACTATTAGTGTATGTTCCATATGGTCCGACAGTGAAATATTCGCCGTCACTGTTTACAAACATGCTGAATGTCGAATGGGCATCTTCACTATATCTGTGAACCACGAACACGATCGGCGATGTACTCTTCTTTTTGGATGAGCATCCCGCAAACCCAAGTGTCAGACACACAATAAGAATTATCGCGATCTTCTTTTTTATATCCATGGGCGCCCTCC
>JAEEGJ010004304.1_pt1 | contig 48876 bp, 49 predicted proteins | sample 8958761 | NCBI WGS metagenome assembly JAEEGJ01 (sample SAMN16246546, study PRJNA631951) | gut metagenome | biome: gut microbiome; feature: rumen; material: RS-attached | host: Bos | place: Iran: Karaj | collected 2018-10
GCTATTCAAATTAACAAATCAATATAAAATATATTATATATATTATATATATAATATATTTTAAGTTCAATTTCTTCTTATCGGGCATTCGGGCATTCGGGCATTCGGGTATTTCGCTGAATCTCCTTTGTAGATCCGAGTGGAGCGCATGTTGGCAATATGCCCATTTGTACCCGTTTTGTAGTACAACAGAATGGTGGCATCCATGAAAATCATCGGAAACGGGTACTTCTAAAAAAGTGAATGTAAAGAAAAATGAAAACACTCAACAACCATTAACCCATAACCAATAACCATTAAAGGGTGGGATTATGGCGTTTCCCTGGGAGAAACCTCAGCCTTCTCTGGGAGAAAGCTGAGGTTTCATCGTCACAAACCTCACATTAGAACGGCACTCTAATCGTATTCCTTGGCTTGTCGCTTGCCCTGCAGCACGGCGAGGGCATTGAGTGCGAGGGCTTTCATCTCGTCTTCGCCGGGGAAGGTGTAGACGGGAGCGAGGTAGCCTATGCGGCGTCGGAGTTCGTTGATGATGTAGTCGCTGTGGGCCATACCACCGGTAATGAGTACTGCATCGACGTTGCCACAGAGTACTGCTCCTTCTGCCGCGATGCATTTGGCGATATGGTAGATCATGGCATCGACGATGAGCTTGGCGTGTTCGTCACCATTCTTGATGCGCTGCAGGATCTCGCGCATGTCGTTGGTACCCAGATGTGCGTTAAGTCCTGCCTTTCCGGCAATACGCTTCAGCAGCTGCTGTTCGTTGTACTTGCCACTGAAACAGAGGCGGATGAGGTCGACGGAGGGTAGGGAGCCTGCACGTTCGGGCGAGAAGGGGCCTTCGCCGTCGAGAGCGTTGTTGGTGTCGATGGCCTTGCCTTTTTCGTGTGCAGCGACGCTGATGCCTCCTCCCAGATGACAGATGATGAGGTTCAGGTCTTCGTATTCCTTGCCGATGCCGCTGGCATAGCGTCGGGCTATGGCGCGCTGGTTGAGTGCGTGCCAGATGGCGATGCGTGGCATGAGTGGTGAGCCGCTGATGCGTGCGTATGGCGACAGTTCGTCGACGACGCCCGGGTCAGCAATGAAGGAGCGGCATCTTGGCTCTTTGCTCTTGGCATTTCGCTTTTGGCTGTTGATGAGCTCAGCAATCTCGTGGGCAATGAGGCATCCGAGATTACAGGCATGGCTGTGCATGACGCATCCGTGGAGGGTGTCGTCGAGCATGCGCTGGTTGATTTCGTAGACGCCACCGCTGATGGGCTTTACCAGTCCGCCGCGTCCGATGGTGGCATCGAACTCCAGTGGTATGTTGGCTGCGCTGAGCTCGTCGAGTACCAGCTGTCGTCGGAAGTCCTGCTGTTCGGTGATGTTTCCAAAGGGTGCCAGCTGTTCTGCCGAGTGCGAAATATTGCGAAGGAGGATGGGGTTCTCGTCTTCATAGACGGCAATCTTGGTGGATGTTGACCCAGGATTGATGACAAGGATTCGCATAGGGTGATGGGGAATGGGTGTTGGGTGATGGGTGTTAGAGACTGGACAGGGCAAACAGGATGCTGTTGTACTTGGAAGTGGCATCGTCGCCACGTGAGGGAATGACCACAGGCGCCGTGGCTCCCACCAGCAGTCCTGCGGACTCAGCTGGCGTGAAGAGTGTCATAGCCTTATAGAACGTGTTGCCAGCCTCGATGTCGGGCATGACGAGAATGTCCGATTCGCCCTCTAAGGGTGATGTCATCTGCTTGATGCGGAGTGCCTCGGCGGAGCAGGCCGTCTTCAGGTCCATGGGTCCGTCTACCAGACAAGGTCCGAAGTCGCCAGCCTCGGCCATGCGCTTGATGTCAGCATAGCCGTCGACGAACGGGAACTGTTTTCCGCCATGCTCAGCACAGTGAAGGAGTGCCACGCGAGGCTGGCTGATGCCCATACGGCGACAGATGTCGGTGGCATAGCGTATCTGCTCGATGCGCTGTTCCTGGGTAGGATAGGGGATGACGGCCACATCGGTGACAAAGAGCATCTTGGGGTAGTCGGGCATCTGGAAGGCGCTGATGTGTGTGAGGACGCGTCCGGGAGGAAGCAGTCCGTGCTCCTTGTTCAGGATGGCGCGCAACACCTGGTCGGTGCCAATGAGTCCCTTCATCAGGACGTCGCCTTCACCGTTGCGGATGATGGCCACGGCCTCCTGTGCAGCCTCTTCAGGGATGTTGTTGTCGACGATGACGACTTCAGCCAGTCCTTCGTCCTTGACGCGCTGGAGTGCTGTTTTCGACGCTTCATCATCGGGTTTGACGGCAACGATGCGATATGACTTGGAGTTGGCGATGACACGCTCTTTGAGCTGTTGGAATGTCTGGATAGTATTCATTGTTGTAGTTTTGTTTTATGCTAAGGATTCTTGATACCATTGGAACAGTTTGCGCACGCCGTCCTCTATCTCCACCTTGTGGGTCCATCCGAGGCTGTGCAGCTTGCTGACGTCGATGAGTTTGCGCATGGTGCCGTCGGGTTTGGTGGTATCGAAGACAACGGTGCCCTCGAAGCCGACAGCCTTGACAACCAGCTGGGAAAGTTGGCGGATGGTCAGTTCCTTGCCCGTGCCGACATTGATGTGGCAGTTGCGGATTTCGCCCAAGGAAGGGATGGCGCCACCACGTCCTGCACTGTGGTTGCGGTCTACAGCACCATTGGTAGAAGCACCATAGTGAACGCTGCTATATTTCTCGATACCGATAATGTCACTGAAGTTAACGTTCAGCAGCACGTGGACGGAGGCATCGGCCATATCCTCGCTCCACAGGAATTCACGGAGAGGGGTACCTGTGCCCCAAAGTGTGACCTTGTTGTCCTCTATTCCATATTTTCGTAAAATCCTTATAACGTCATCATGACTGGCCTTTCCGTCAACGCCTTCTACGGGGCGCTTGTCGAGGTCGGTGGCTATCTTGTCCCAGTCGCCGTCGTGGATGAGTTTAGCCAGATAGACCTTGCGCATCATGGCAGGCATGACGTGGCTGTTCTCCAGATGGAAGTTGTCGTTGGGACCATAGAGGTTGGTGGGCATCACGGCGATGTAGTTGGTGCCGTACTGCAGATTGTACGACTCGCACATCTTCAGACCGGCAATCTTTGCGATAGCATACTCCTCGTTGGTGTATTCCAGGGGCGACGTCAGCAGGCAGTCTTCCTTCATGGGTTGCGGGGCTTCCTTGGGATAGATGCACGTAGAGCCCAGGAAAAGCAGCTTCTGGACACCGTGGGCATAGGCTTCGCTGATGACGTTGCACTGGATTTTCATGTTCATCATGATGAAATCGGCCCGATAGAGCGAGTTGGCCATGATGCCTCCGACGAAGGCAGCAGCCAGAACGACGGCATCGGGACGCTCCTCGTCGAAGAAACGACGCACAGCCAACTGGTCTGTCAAATCGAGTTCCTTGTGGGTTCTCCCCACAAGGTTATTGTAACCACGGGCTTTCAGGTTGTTCCAGATAGCCGAGCCCACCAGTCCGTGGTGTCCGGCGACGTATATCTTACTGTCTTTATTCAGCATCTTGCTTGTCCATTTGTGCTTTCAGGAACAGTTTCTTGACGAACTTCATGTCGTGCTGCACCATAATCTTCACGAGGTCGGGGAAACTGGTCTTCTGAGGATTCCAGCCCAGCTTGGCCCTGGCTTTGGCAGGATTGCCCAGCAGCTGGTCGACTTCAGCGGGACGGAAATACTTGGGATCGACCTCGACGATGGGCTTGCCTGTGGACTTGTTGTAACCCTTCTCGTCGACACCGGCACCGCGCCATTCCAGGTCGATGCCCACCTCCTTGAAGGCCAAGGTGGCAAACTCACGGACCGTATGGTACTCACCCGTAGCAATGACGAAGTCGTCTGGCTCGGGCTGTTGCAGGATGAGCCACATGCACTCGATGTAGTCCTTGGCATATCCCCAGTCGCGCAGGGAGTTGAGGTTACCCAGATAGAGCTTGTCCTGATAGCCCTGTGCGATACGTGCAGCAGCCAGCGTGATCTTTCGCGTCACGAAGGTCTCGCCACGACGCTCACTCTCGTGGTTGAAGAGGATACCGTTGCAGCAGTACATGTTGTACGACTCGCGATAATTCTTCATGATCCAGAAGCCGTAGAGCTTGGCGACAGCATAGGGACTGCGGGGGTAGAAGGGGGTGGTTTCCGACTGTGGCACCTCCTGTACTTTACCATACAGCTCTGACGTTGAAGCCTGATAGATGCGACAAGTGTCAGCCAGTCCGCAGATGCGAACGGCCTCGAGCAGTCGCAGAACGCCATTAGCATCCGTATCTGCCGTATACTCAGGTACATCGAACGATACCTTCACGTGACTCTGCGCAGCTAAATTATAGATTTCGTCGGGGCGAATCTTCGAGATGACGCGAATGAGCGATGACGAATCAGTCATATCGGCCCAGTGCAGATTGACCAGGCGTTTCTTCTTCATATCGCGCACCCACTCGTCGAGATACAAATGTTCGATACGAGCCGTATTGAACGACGACGAGCGTCGCATCAGTCCATGCACTTCATAGCCTTTCTCAATCAGAAATTCAGCCAGATAACTACCGTCCTGGCCAGTAATACCAGTTATTAAAGCAACCTTATTCATTTGTCTTGTCCGCTAAATTGTTTGATTCGTTGTTCTTCGGAGAGCTTGCAGATCAGCAGGGTGTCGTCGTTCTCGGCCACAATAAAGCCGTCGAGACCCTGGATAACCACTTTCTTCTCCTGGGTGGTATGGATAATGTTGTTGTGTGACTCGAAAAGGGAGATGTCCGGGCCGATGCAGGCATTGCCGTAGAGGTCCTTTTTACTCTGCTGCTGCAGGGAGCCCCACGTGCCCAGGTCGCTCCAGCCAAAGTCGGCAGGGCAGACGAAGATTTCCTCGGCCTTCTCCATGATGGCATAGTCGACGCTGATGTTCTCACATTCCGGGAACAGGCGGTTAATCTCAGCCTGCTCCTTATCAGTACCATAGACAGGCAGCAGCGACTCAAAGATCTTGGCCATCTGCGGCTGGTAGATGCGGAAGGCGTTGACGATGGTGTTGACATTCCAGATGAAGATACCGGCATTCCAGAAGTAGTTCTTCTGACTGATATACTTCTGGGCTGTCTGAAGGTCGGGTTTCTCGCGGAAGGAGTCGACACGGAATATCTCTTTATTACGCAGCGAATTGCTGCTGAGGTCGGCCTGGATGTAGCCGTAGCCCGTCTCCGGACGTGTGGGTTTCATGCCAAGGGTGACAATGGCGTCGCTGTCGGAGGTGAAGGCCAGGCAGTCGCTGATGACACGGCGGAACTCCTGGGTATTCAATACGACATGGTCGCTGGGAGATACCACGATATTGGCCTTGGGGTCTTTCGACTTGATGCGCCACGAGACGTAGGAGATGCAGGGTGCCGTATTCCTGCGACAGGGTTCGCAGAGTATGTGGTCGCGAGGCATGTCGGACAGCTGTTCGCTCACGGTGTCGGCATACTTTGCATTCGTTACCACCCATACGTTCTCTACGGGTACGATGCCGTCGAAGCGTTCTACGGTCAGTTGGAGTAATGACTTGCCGATGCCCAGCACATCAATGAACTGCTTGGGTTTTTCCGCAGTACTCATGGGCCAGAAACGGCTTCCTACGCCGCCGGCCATGATGACGAGATGGTTGTTGATTCTTGCCATAATAATCTATGCAGTTGATAATTGACTGCAAAAATAAGCAATAATTCCGAGAAAAAAGAATAAAAAGGGAATAAATTTCACTATTTGTTACACAGCGTCAATTATTCGTGATGATAGGGCTCGCCACGAATGATGGTGCAGGCCCGATAGACCTGTTCGGTGAAGGTGAGGCGAATCATCTGGTGCGAGAAGGTCATCTTCGAGAGGCTAAGCTGTTCGTTGGCACGCTGATAGACGGCAGGGGAGAAGCCGTAGGGACCTCCGATGACGAAAATAAGGCGACGGGCTGTCTGCTGTTTCTGTTCCAGCCAGCGTGCAAACTCGATGCTGCGGTATTCGCGTCCGTGTTCATCAAGCAGCACCACGGTATCTGTGGGTTGCAGCTGTTTCAGGATGAGTTCCCCCTCCGCCTGTTTCTGCTGTTCTTCAGTCAGATTTTTGGTGTTGCGCAGCTCAGGGATGGTCACCACATCGAAAGGCATGTAGTGGCCGATACGCTCCACATAGTCGTTAATACCGGCTATGAAGTGCTTGTTCACCGTCTTACCAACCTGAATCAGAACCGTTTTCAAATCTCAACTATCTTGTCGCGTGGAAGCCTTCCAGATTCGTATAGCGCCGTTTCATCATCCGTGAATAGATGTTGCGCAGCCAATAGGACTCTGTCAGCGTGAATGCCAGACCGATGACGATCAGCGTCAGATAGGCCACGTTTTCATCGAAGACAGCCTGAAGGATTAGTACCAGGATAACAGGTACGAACATGGCCACCATCGATGCGATGGCCTGCCATTTGTTTTCCATCTGGTTCTTGCCTGTTATCTTGTCGTTCAATGGCAGCGTCTGCTTGTTCCAGACGGCTAACTGGAAGAGCATGAAGTAGACGGGACCTGTGGCAGTAAACAGGTAGGCCAGTATCATCAATATTGAGAACTTGCCGGTGAAAACGGGAATGAGCGTTATTAGCATTGGCAGCAGCAATACGGTGCAGTAGAAGTAGTATTTGGCGCGAAGCAGCGTCAGGATATTCTCCTTGTACACCATGAGCAGGTCGATGTAGTTGCCCTCAGGACACATAATCTTGACAAGGTTCGCAGCTCCGAAGAATATGAACGCGTAGAGGCAGAAGAAGTTACGCTCGAAGGATGTCTTGTAGATGTCGAGGAAGGCGATGGCCAGCGAAAACATGGTAGGCAGGATGACAGCCTGAAGGAAGCGTGTGCGGATAGCCTTGTTGCGCATGACGCTCTTCAGCTCCAGCTTCAGGTATTCGCCAATCTGTCCGAAGCGTTCGAGGGCCTTGAATTCTGAAACGGTCTTCAGCTTGGTCTTGCTGACTTTCGATATCTCGCTGTATACCAGTCGCATCTGCAGTTGGCGGTTGATGGCAAAGAGCACGATGAACAGGACGGCAAATATCAGGAAGAGCCACCAGAGTGAGCCCATGGCATCGAACGAGTCAGCGATGAAATCGGTATATTTGTCAAGCAGATTGTCGGGCAGGAAGAAGAACGGGCCTATGAGAAGTCCGTAGAAAGCAGCAGGCAACGCCCACCACCACATGCTCTGATTGACCAAGGTTCGTACCAGGAGATACCATTGGCTGTTGACTACTACCATCAGATGGAGCAGGAACAGGATGCCAAGGGCTGTCCAGAAGCTTACGCCGCCACACCAGACGATGAAGACGTAGGGCAGGAAAATGACCATCCAGAACAGGTTTCCGAGATCTAACACCTGGTTGACGAGGAAACACTCGATGGCCGTATATTTGCTGATGGGTGTCAGCAGATAGGGCTTGACGAGCATCATCGGCGTCTGTTGCGTCATGAAACGCATGCCGAAGTCCAGAATCAACAGGAAGGGCATGATGTAGAACAGCATTTCAGGCGCGGCCTCTTTGGCTGCAAGCCATCCGAGGAAGGTGCCCAAGGCTATGAATTCGATACCCAAAATGGCTATGGCGATATATCCGAAGAGCTTACCATACTGGTTGGCTTCGAACATCGGGTTACGCTTCTCGCTAAGCTTCGTGTTCTTGCGTAACAGGAAAAAGAGCTGTACTTTGTTCATATCTCTCAATTCTCAATTCTCAACTCTCAATTCTCAACGCAGGTCAATAACCTCAGCCTGGGGGAAGTCTTTGGAGTTAAAACGGAAGGTTCCATCGGAAAGATTGGCCTTTTTGAAGTTGCTGACCTCAATGGTGTTCCATCCTTTGTTGTGACGGATGCGAATAGTCGATGGAATGAAGGTTTTTTTGTTGATGGTGAGATACATCTCGCGCAAAGTGCCCTTTTTACCGCTACCGGTCAAGTGAACCTCGTAACTGTCGCCCTTCTTGGTCATGTCGTAGGTATATCCCTGCTTATACATATATATAAAGGTATAGGGATTGTACATCTGCAACTCCGAATCCTTGGGACTGGACACGTTGACCTCGTCGTTCTTCTTGATATAGGTCCACTGGGTCTTGCCGTCAAACCAGATGATGGCATCAGGCGTGGTGGCATGGAACATCTTGCCCTTGATGGCAATGGTGCCCTTGTCGTTCATCTGTCCGCCTTTCAGCGTGAAATTAGCTGTGACGCCTGATTTGTTCGATACTGCTGCAGCAGCTTTGTCTAATACTTCCTTGGCGCTCTGGCCATACGATGCTACTGCCATGAGCAGCATCACGATTGTTATCCTTAACTTCTCCATTGTGATAATAGGTTTTCCAGACTCATTTCGTCCATGATTAATACTTCGCGCGGCTTGCTGCCATGAGCAGCTCCTACGATGCCTGCCTTCTCCAACTGGTCCATCAGACGGCCTGCACGGTTGTAGCCGATGGCAAACTTTCGTTGGATGAGTGACGTCGAGCCACTCTGTTCACGAACAATCAGACGGGCGGCATCCTCGAACATCGGGTCAAGGTGCTGCATGTCCACATCACGGCTCTCGCCACCATCACCATCGTCAGTATCGGGCTCAGGCAACTCGAAGGCTGAGAGATAGCCCTGCTGCTGGGCAATGAACTGATTGATGCGCTCCACTTCAGGGGTGTCGACAAAGGCACACTGTACACGGACAGGTTCGCCTCCGTTCAGATAGAGCATGTCACCACGTCCCACCAGCTGCTGGGCTCCCGGACGGTCGAGAATGGTGCGTGAGTCAATCATAGCTCCCACACGGAAGGCAATACGGCTTGGGAAGTTGGCCTTGATGGTACCAGTAATGATGTTCGTGGTAGGACGCTGGGTAGCGATAATCATGTGGATACCCACGGCACGAGCCAGCTGTGCAATACGTGCTATCGGCAGCTCCACCTCCTTGCCAGCAGTCATGATGAGGTCGCCAAACTCGTCAATCACCACTACGATATATGGCATGAACTTGTGGCCGTGCTCAGGATTCAGCTGACGGGCAATGAATTTCTTGTTGTATTCCTTCAGGTTACGTGCCTGAGCCATCTTCAGCAGGTCATAGCGGGTATCCATCTCCTTGCACAGCGAGTTGAGCGTGCGGATGACCTTGGTGACATCAGTAATGATGGGCTCTTCACCCTCGTCAGGCACCTTGGCCAGGAAGTGGTTCTCGATACTGCTATACACGCTGAACTCCACCTTCTTCGGGTCGACGAGCACAATCTTCAGCTCTGCTGGGTGCTTCTTATATAATAAAGAGGTGATGATGGCGTTCAAACCGACTGACTTACCCTGACCGGTAGCACCAGCCACGAGTAGGTGGGGAGCCTTGGCAAGGTCGAACATAAAGACCTCGTTGGTGATGGTCTTACCAACAGCACAAGGCAGATCCATCGTCGTTTCCTGGAACTTCTTGGAGTTAAGTATCGATTCCATCGAGACGGTAGCGGGCTTGGCATTAGGCACCTCAATACCGATGGTACCCTTGCCGGGGATGGGGGCAATGATACGGATACCAAGGGCTGAAAGACTCAGGGCGATATCGTCTTCCAGATTGCGGATCTTGGAAATACGGACGCCTGGAGCAGGGGTAATCTCGTATAGCGTAATGGTTGGACCAACCGTTGCCTTGATACTCGAAATCTCCACACCGAAGTTACGGAGCACGTCGACAATGCGGTTCTTGTTGGCTGTCTGCTCCTCCATGTCAATATATGGCTTGCCGTCGCTCTCATACTTCTTCAGTAGGTCGAGGGTGGGATAGTGGTAGTTCTCCAAGTCGCGCTTGGGGTCGTATGGCGTCGACAGGTCACCATAGTTGTTGGCAAGGTCCTTACCATCAGCCTTTTCCTCTTTTTCGCCAGCCTCGATCTCCATCTCCACGTCGGCGTCGGTGTCAGCGAGTTTGCTGGGTTCCTTTGGAGTCATGGGAGTGACAGGCACAGGGGACTCGTCGTGGTCAACGTCAAACTCTATCTGTTCCGTCTGAGGGTCGTCGAAGACCTCAGGATCTTCCATCGTGCTGATACCCTCTGCGTCGGCCTCAGGCTCGCCACTGCCCACATTGATGGTCATGGGAATCTTTTTAAGGTAATGCAGCGGATTGAATATCTTACGCAAGATGATGATGGTCTCCATGCTCAAATAGGTCAGGAAGGCTATGGCTGTCAATGCAAGGATAGCCGTCAGTCCTGGCATTCCTATCAGGCCCTCAATATGCTGGCAGATGGCCAGGCCATGATCTCCGCCAGGATTGAAACAGGCATCGGCAAAGAACGGAGCCAGGAACTTTGAAAACGTGACGGAAGCCCATATCATGACGATAGCCAGACACATAAACCACTTCAAAAGCCTGACTTTGTATGCCCGCATCATGTTGACGGACAACAGCAGGCAAAACAGGGGGATGACGAATGCCGCCAAACCAAAGCAACGCTTGATGAAAAACCAGGAAGCATAAGCCCCCAGACTTCCACAGGCATTACTGAACTCGCCATTCTGGTTCATGATCTCACCGTCACGGGGAGCCTCGATGATACTCTGATCGGCTGCTGCCGTAGAAAAGTAAGACACAAACGCCCATGTCAGATAGACTGCAACAAACAGCAGGCAGGCTCCTAACACAAAGTTAACACGTTCGTTGAAAAATATCTTGTCAATGCCTAAAGCCTCTTTAAACGAAGTGGGAGTTTTCGTCGAGGACTTGCCAGTTTTCTTCTTTGCCATAACCTTATTTATTATTACGAAGTGCAAAATTACGAAGAAAAACTTAGATTTCATCATCTTTTTGCCGTTTTTTGCTTTTTTTGCATTAACTTTGCCGGCTGAATGAGAAAAGTCATATACAGTAAATACGATAAGACGAAGATAGGAACGCTTCCTAAGGTCACTTTTGAGGGGCGTATCATAGTGGTGCTGACTGAACGTGAATCGGAGAAAGCTGTACGATACCTGCTGGCACAGCCGATATTGGGCGTAGATACTGAAACACGCCCTTCGTTCAAAAAGGGACATTTGCACAAGGTTGCCCTGTTGCAGGTTTCAAGTCATGACATTTGTTTCCTGTTCCGGTTGAACCAGCTGGGCATGTCGCCATCTGTCAAGCGACTGTTGGAGGATGAGACCGTTCCCAAAATAGGCCTTTCCCTTCGTGACGACCTCCACTCTTTGCATTTGCTGGGCGATTTCAATACGGGACATTTCATCGACTTGCAAGACCATGTGAAGGAAATCGGCGTCGAGGATATGAGCCTTCAGAAGCTGTATGCCAACTTCTTCGGACAGCGTATCTCAAAGCGTGAACGGCTGACGAACTGGGAAGCCGACATCCTGTCTGACAAGCAGAAGATGTATGCCGCCACGGATGCCTGGACATGCATCATGCTTTATGAAGAGCTGTTGCGTCTGGAACAAACCGGCGACTATGAATTAGTAGAATGTGAAGAGTAAAGATTTTGCTAACACTATGAGTTATAAGCAGATAAAACTACGTAAAGGGAAGGACGAGAGCCTCAGGCGATATCATCCTTGGGTGTTCTCAGGTGCCATCCAGAGCATGGACGACGGTATTGAAGAGGGTGATGTGGTGCGTGTAGTCACCAATTCCGGCGATTTCATCGCTGTAGGCCACTATCAGCAAGGCTCTATCGCCGTGCGCGTACTGACGTTCAAGGACGTAGAAATTGATGATGTCTTCTGGGATTCGCGCTTGCGTTCTGCCCTGCAGATGCGACTGGCTATCGGTATCGCTGACAATCCGGACAACAACACCTATCGACTGGTTCATGGTGAGGGCGACAATCTTCCTGGACTCATTATCGACGTGTATGGTGAGACTGCTGTCATGCAGGCACACTCAATCGGTATGCATCTGTGCCGTAAGCAGATAGCAAGATTGCTTGTAGAAGCAATGGAGGGTCGTTTGAAGCATATCTATTACAAAAGCGAGACCACATTGCCTTTCATGACGGCTGACGATATGAGTGGTTTCCTGGTGGGTGGCAGCAACGATAATGTTGCTACCGAGAACGGACTGAAGTTCCGCGTCGACTGGTTGAAAGGCCAGAAGACGGGATTCTTTGTTGACCAGCGCGAGAACCGGTCTTTGCTGGAACATTATGCCCGTGGCAAGCGCGTATTGAATATGTTCTGCTATACGGGCGGCTTCTCGTTCTATGCCATGCGTGGCGGGGCGGAGATTGTACATAGTGTCGATAGTAGTGCCAAAGCCATTGAACTGACCAAGGCCAATGTTGCCCTGAACTTCCCTGACGATGCCCGTCACGAGGCCTTCTGCGAGGATGCCTTCAAGTTCCTGGAGAGCATTGGGAAGCCATCACCCGCCACCCATCACCCAACACCCAGTTACGACCTCATCATCCTTGACCCGCCCGCTTTTGCCAAACACCGTGGAGCCCTGCACAATGCGCTAAAGGGCTATACCCGCTTGAACCAAAAGGCTTTCGAGAAGATTGAAAAAGGTGGCATCTTGTTTACGTTCTCGTGTTCGCAAGTGGTCACAAAAGACCATTTCCGCAATGCTGTGTTCACGGCTGCGGCACTGGCCAAGCGTAAGGTGCGCATCCTTCATCAGTTGCATCAGCCTGCCGATCATCCCATCAACATCTATCATCCGGAGGGTGAATACCTGAAGGGCCTGGTACTCTATGTGGAGTAAGGTCGATAGCTGTATCAGAAAGCATAATCTGCTTAACAGCAATGATTTATATCTTGTTGCATTAAGTGGAGGTGCGGATAGTGTTGCTCTGCTGCTATTGCTCCATGAGCACGGCTATAAGGTTCATGCTGCCCATTGTAATTTTCACCTTAGGGGCGATGAGTCCGATAGAGACGAACAGTTTTGTGTGGACCTTTGCAACCGACTGGGCATAGAGCTCCATCGGGTCCATTTTGATACCCAGACTTACGCCGAACTGCATAAGGTAAGCATCGAGATGGCAGCCCGAGAGTTACGCTACAAGTGGTTCTCCCAGCTGTGTCAGGATCTTGGTGCTGCTGGCGTCTGCGTGGCACACCACCGCGACGACTCTGTGGAAACCGTCCTCTTGAATCTTGTCAGAGGAACTGGTTTGCGCGGCCTGACGGGTATTCAGCCTAAACACCACACAAAGGGTCAGACCCTATGTGTGATTCGCCCATTGTTATGTGTTTCGAGGGCGGAAATCGAGGATTTCCTGACCCAAAGAGGACAACAGTACGTCACTGACAGCACAAATCTGGAGGCTGATGTCATGCGAAACAAGATCCGACTGCAGGTGCTGCCGATGCTTCGTGAGTTGAATCCTACTGTCGCGGAGAATATCCAGCGCACAACGGAGAATCTGGCAGAAGCTCAACAGGTATTGGATGCCATTGTTTCTGACTATAAGAATAGTAACATTCTCGATTTGAATGAGTTAAAGAAATTTGGTTCGAGTGAATATATCATCTTTGAATGGCTTAAAAACTACGGTTTCAACGGCAATCAGGTGCGTCAGATTTTGGATGCCGATTGCGGTGGAACCGTCAGTTCTGTGTCAGGCTATGAGGTCTTGAAGGACCGTTCCCGCCTCATCGTTGAACAAACAATGAAACCAACGAAACCTGTTCTCGTTCCTGAAGAAGGTACTTATATCTTGGACGACAACAACAGGTTGAAGGTACGCAAATGTGCTGTTTACATATCGAAAGACCCCCATATTGCCACCCTTGATGCCGCCAAAGTGCACTTCCCGCTAACCGTCCGAACAGTAGAGGAGGGGGACAGCATGGTACCCTACGGCATGACGGGTCGCAAGCTGTTGAGCGACCTGATGACTGACCTGAAGATGAACGTTTTCGAGAAACGGCGCCAATTGGTAGTCGTTGATGCTCAGGGTGTCATTTTGTGGGCTGTAGGGTTGCGCACCGACCAGCGCGTAGCCGTTTCTGACAAGACTAAAGAGGTGCTGGAACTATCATCTTAATATAAACGAAAAAGGAATTGGGGGCTAAAAATTTGGTGTTATCAAAAATAATGATTACCTTTGCACGTCATTAGAAAAGATAAGAAGTTAAAAGGTAAAAAATAAGAAAAATGAGCAAGAGATTTGCCGAGCATAACGGCTTGAATTTGACGCAGACAAACAACGATGTGCTGCAGATGTGGAAGGAGCAAGACGTCTTCTGGCGTTCTGTGAAGGAACGTGAGGGCTGTCCCCAGTTTGTATTCTATGAGGGACCTCCCTCTGCCAACGGTCACCCTGGAATCCATCACGTGCTGGCACGTAGTATCAAGGATACCTTCAACCGCTACAAGACCATGCAGGGCTTCCAGGTGAAGCGCAAGGCCGGCTGGGACACCCACGGACTGCCTGTGGAGCTGGGCGTTGAGAAGGAACTGGGCATCACCAAGGCCGACATCGACAACAAGGAGTCGGAGAAGTATATCTCTACCGAGGACTACAACAAGAAGTGTCGTGAGAACGTGATGATGTACACCCAGGAGTGGCGTGACCTGACGGAGAAAATGGGTTATTTCGTCGACCTGGACAATCCCTACATCACCTACGACAACAAGTATATCGAGACGCTGTGGTGGCTGCTGAAGCAGTTCTATCAGAAGGGCCTGCTGTATAAGGGTTACACCATCCAGCCGTACTCGCCTGCCGCAGGTACCGGTCTTTCGAGTCATGAGCTGAACCAGCCCGGTTGCTATCGTGACGTGAAGGATACGACGTGTACGGCTCAGTTCAAGATGAAGACCCCGAAGCCGGAGATGACCAAGTGGGGTACTCCTTACTTCCTCGCCTGGACGACGACTCCTTGGACACTGGCAGCTAACTCAGCCCTCTGCGTAGGTCCGAAGATTGACTATGTGGCCGTGGAGACCTACAATCCCTATACTGCCGAGAAGGTGACGCTGGTGCTGGCCGAGGCTCGTCTGAATGCCTATCTGCCTGCCGAGGGCTGTATCACCGACGGTGGTGAGATGCCCGAATACAAGAAGGGTGAGAAACTGATTCCTTACCGCATCATAGCCCGTTATAAGGGTAGCGACCTCGTTGGTATTGAGTATGAACAGCTGATGCCTGCCATCAAGCCCATGGGTGATGCCTTCCGGGTGATTCCCGGTGACTATGTGACCACTGAAGACGGTGCCGGTATCGTGCATATCGCTCCCAACTTCGGTGCTGACGATGCCTTCGTAGCCAAGAAGGCCGGCATCTGCCCCATTGTGCTGATTGACAAGAAGGGTGCCGAGCGCCCGGTGGTCGACCTGCAGGGTAAGTATTTTGTGCTGGAGGACCTCGACGAAGAATTCGTCAAGAACTATGTCAACAAGGACGAGTGGAACAAGTTTGCAGGCCGTTATGTGAAGAATGCCTACGACGACACGCTGACCGATAAGGACGAGACCTTGGATATCTCGATCTGTATGGACCTGAAGGCACAGAACAAGGTGTTCAAGATTGAGAAGCACACCCACAACTATCCCCATTGCTGGCGTACCGACAAGCCCGTGCTCTATTATCCTTTGGATTCGTGGTTTATCAAGTCGACAGCCAAGAAGGAGCGCATGTCGGAGCTGAACAAGACCATCAACTGGCAGCCAGAGTCAACAGGTACAGGCCGTTTCGGCAACTGGCTGGAGAACCTGAACGACTGGAACCTCAGCCGTAGCCGCTTCTGGGGAACTCCGTTGCCCATCTGGCGCTCAGAGGATGGCGAGGAGCTGTGCATCGGTTCCGTGGAAGAGCTGTACAACGAGATAGAGAAGGCCGTCGGGGCAGGTTTTATGACCTCGAACCCGCTGAAGGAAAAGGGCTTTGTGCCGGGCGATATGAGCAAGGAGAACTACGACAAGATTGACCTGCACCGTCCCTATGTTGACTATATCTTCCTCTGTTCACCGTCGGGAAAGAAGATGAAGCGTGAGAGCGACCTCGTCGATGTGTGGTTCGACTCAGGCTCCATGCCCTACGCTCAGATTCACTATCCGTTCGAAAACCGCGTTCTCATCGACAAAGGTACCGCCTTCCCCTGCGACTTCATCAACGAGGGTGTCGACCAGACACGCGGCTGGTTCTTTACGCTGCATGCCATTGCCACGATGATTTTCGACTCTGTGGCCTTCAAGAACGTCATCTCCAGCGGTTTGGTGCTCGATGCCAAGGGCAACAAGATGTCGAAGCACGTCGGCAACGTGGTGAACCCCTTCGAGATGATTGAGAAGTACGGTTCTGACGCTGTGCGCCTCTATATGATGACAAACTCGGAACCTTGGGACAACCTGAAGTTCGACCCCGAGGGCGTTGACGAGATTCGCCGTAAGTTCTTTGGTACCTTATATAATACGTATAGCTTCTTTGCGCTGTATGCCAATGTGGATGGTTTTGAGCCGGGTGACCAGTGTGTTGCGACACAGCCGCAACACACCGAACAGCCGGAGATTGACCGCTGGATACTCTCCAGCCTCAATACCCTCATTCAGAAAGTGACTGCCGAGCTCGACAGCTATGATCCCACCAGAGCAGGCCGACTGATTGATGCCTTCGTCAATGACGACCTGTCGAACTGGTATGTGCGCCTGAACCGCAAACGTTTCTGGGGCAAGGAGATGAGCGCCGACAAGCTGTCTGCTTATAACACGCTCTATACCTGTCTGATGACCGTTGCCAAGCTGTTGGCACCGTTTGCTCCCTTCTATGCCGACCAGCTGTATAAGGACCTGGGTGGCGAGAAGGACAGCGTACACCTGGACAACTGGCCCGTAGCCGATACTGCTGCCATTGACAAGGACCTTGAGGCCCGTATGGAGATGGCTCAGAAGATTACCTCGATGGTTCTCGCCCTGCGCCGTAAGGTGAATATCAAGGTGCGTCAGCCGCTGCAGAGCATTATGGTGCCTGCTACCGACGAACAGCGCAAGCATATCGAAGCCGTCAAGGACCTAATCATGCATGAGGTGAACGTCAAGGAACTGAAATTCGTTGAAGGACAGGGAATTCTGGTCAAGAAGGTAAAGTGTAACTTCAGGATGATGGGTAAGAAGTTCGGTAAGCTGATGAAGGGTGTAGCCGCCCAGATGGATGCCCTCTCGCAGGAGCAGATAGCAGAGCTGGAGGCTAACGGCACTATTAACATCAACGTGGAAGGTCAGGCGCTGACTGTGGAAGCTGTCGATGTTGATATCATCAGCGAGGATATTCCCGGCTGGCTTGTTGCCAACGAAGGTAACCTGACAGTAGCCCTTGAAGTGGAACTGACCGAAGAACTGAAGCAGGAGGGTATGGCCCGTGAAATCATCAACCGCGTGCAGAATATCCGTAAGGAGAGCGGCCTGGAGATTACGGACCGTATCAATATTGTGCTGGCTCCGAACGCAGAGGTCGAGGCTGCCGTCAATGCCTTTGGCGACTATATCAAGACGCAGGTTTTGGCCGATTCCATCGCTATTGCAGCCAACGATGGCACCGAGGTTGACTTTGATGACTTTAAGTTGAATATTCAAATAACTAAATCCAAATAAGATTATGGCAGAAAAAACACGTTATTCTGACGAAGAACTCGAGGAGTTCCGTGAGATTATCAACGAGAAGCTGGCTTTGGCCAAGCGTGACTACGACCAGATGATGAGTGCCCTGATGAACAAGGACTCTAACGATGTAGACGACACATCGCCTACATACAAAGCCTTGGAAGAGGGTAGTGCTACCCAGTCGAAAGAAGAGATTATTTCTTTGGCTGCCCGTCAGCAGAAGTTCATTCAAGGTCTGAAGGCCGCTTTGACCCGTATTGAAAACAAGACCTACGGCATTGACCGCATTACAGGCAAGCTGATTCCGAAGGAGCGCCTGAAGGCCGTTCCACATGCCACCCTGAGTGTGGAGTCGAAGATGGCTGGAAAGAAGAACTAAATGGACAATAAGAACATAACACGACGTGGATGGCTGGCCATATTGATTGTGGTGGCCATCCTCGTTATCGACCAAATCATCAAAATTTGGGTTAAGACCAATATGACCCTCCACGAACAGATTGACATCTTCTCGTGGTTCAAAATCTTATTCATTGAGAATAATGGCATGGCCTATGGTATGGAGCTCGGTTCGAAACTGGTATTGAGTCTCTTCCGTGTTGCTGCTATTGCCTTGTTGACATATTATATTGTACAGCAAGTCCGGAAATGTGCCCGCTGGGGCTATATCGTCTGCTTGGCTATGGTGCTGGCAGGAGCCGCCGGAAACATCTTTGACTCCATGTTTTACGGACTCATATTCAACGGCAGCTCTGAACATTATGTCTCATACTTTGTACCTTTCGGTACTGGTTATGCACCGTTTCTGATGGGTAAGGTGGTCGATATGTTCTATTTCCCGCTCATTGTCACCACTTGGCCCCAATGGGTTCCAATGGTAGGTGGCGACCCCTTTGTGTTCTTTAGCCCGATTTTTAATTTTGCCGACTCTTCCATCTCGGTGGGTGTCGTGCTGTTGCTGCTCTTTTATCGCCAGGAAATCAGCGAGATATCCTTTGGTAAACGTCAGGAAAAAGAAGTAACTGCCGATGAGGAAGTATAGTCTGTTGCCCCTGTTGCCCCTGTTGCTCATTGCATTGCTGATGGCTTGTGCACCGTCGGTACCAAAGCGCTTCATCCAACCTGGAGATATGGAAGACATCCTCTATGACTACCATGTTGCACAGGCTATGGCCAAGGCGGAAAGGGCAGGGGATGATACTAAATTCGACCAGACAAAGTATTTCTATGGCGTGTTGAAGAAATATGGCGTGACGAAGGAAGACTTCGATTCCTCCATGATATACTACTATTCGCATGTAGAACGCCTGAAAGACATTTATACTTCAGTCAACGAACGGCTCTCTGACGAAGCCAAGTCGTTAGGTACGAGTGTTGGTGACATCAATCGATATTCACAATTCAGCGCGTCAGGCGATACCGCAAATGTATGGACGGGGGCTACCGACTTGTTGCTGATGCCTTATCCTACCATGAACCGCTATGACTTTACGCTGAGTGTCGATACCTCATATTATAAAGGAGACTCATTTATGTTCCAATTCATGACTGAGTACATCTATCAGAGTGGTTCGAGGGATGCCGTTATCTGTATTGCTGCGAAGTACGAGGGTGACAGTATCATACAAACTGTCAATCACGTCTCGATATCCGGTTTGGCTCAAGTCCGACTGCCAGCCAACAACGAGAAGAAGCTGAAGGAACTTCACGGCTTTATCTACCTGAACAGTAGCAGCAATGACGATGCCACGACACGTAAGATGATGTTTATCAGTCAGATGCAATTCATACGATTCCACAATAAACCAAGTGCGAATGAAACAGGAAACAACAAGAACGCGAAGGATAGCCTGTCACGAACTGATAATGCCGGACGGTCAGCGTCTGACTCATTACGTCGTGGAAATTTCGAACGGCTACATGGTAAACCATTACCCGCTCCTCCAGGAAATCCCTAATACGGAATGGCTGGTAGGACAGGTCATCTTGAAAGAAAGCGATCATGGCAAATTACAAGCATTTTATAACAGAAAACCTATTATTTAAAATTATCTAACTATGAATACTAAAGTACGTTTGGCGGTGATGAACTTCTTGGAGTTCGCCGTGTGGGGAGCCTACCTCACCTGTATGGGAAACTATCTGGGAATAGCCGGATTGGGTGACATCATCTCTTGGTTCTATGCCATTCAGGGTATTGTCAGCATCTTTATGCCGACACTGATGGGTATTGTAGCCGACAAGTATATCCAACCACAGCGATTGTTGGGACTGTGCCACTTGCTGGCAGGTGCCTTTATGATTGGTTGCTGGTGGATGGGCGAACAGGCGGGATTTGGCAATGAACTGACAAATAAGTCGCTGTTTATTGCACTCTATACGCTGAGTGTGGCATTCTATATGCCAACCATCGCGCTGACCAATACGGCAGCCTTCTCTATATTAAAGAAGAACGGGCTGGATACCGTTCGCGACTTCCCACCCATCCGTGTGCTTGGAACTGTCGGTTTCATTGCTACCATGTGGTTTGTCAACTGTGCGTTCGTCGACGATAGTGGCTTTGGCTTTACGCTGGGCGAGAATGCCCATAAGTTCCAGTATACCTACATGCAGTTCTTTGTTTCTGGTATCCTGAGTTTCGCGCTCTTTGCATATTGTTTTACCCTTCCAGAGTGCAAGCTGGAAAAGAAGGATGGCAAGGTGTCTCTGGTAGAGAGCCTGGGCCTGAATGCTTTCAAGCTGTTCAAGCGTCGTCAGATGGCGCTGTTCTTCATTTTCTCAGCACTATTGGGCATGTGCCTGCAGGTTACCAATGGCTTCGCCGGTCCTTTCCTGACCAGCTTCAAGGGAGTGCCAGAGTATGCGGACTCTTTTGCTGCCAACAATGCCACCATGCTGACCAGTATTTCACAAATTAGTGAAGCATGCTGTATCCTCTTGATTCCATTCTTCCTGAAGCGCTTTGGTATCAAGGTGGTCATGCTGATGTCGCTCTTTGCCTGGGTGTTCCGTTTCGGATTCTTCGGCATCGGTAATCCAGCTATGCCTGGAGTCATCTTCTTCATTTTGTCGTGCGTAGTCTATGGTGTTGCCTTCGACTTCTTCAATGTCTCGGGTGGTATCTTTGTTGATCAGGAGTGTGCTCCTGACATTAAGGCATCGGCACAGGGACTGTTCATGATGATGACCAACGGCCTTGGTGCCACTATTGGAACGCTTGCTGCTGGTGAAATCGTCAACAGCTTCTGTCATTGGAAAGGCGGATTCCTGGTAGGCGAATGGCAGAGTTGCTGGTTCCTCTTTGCTAGTTTCGCCTTTGTGGTTGGCGTGCTCTTTGCTCTTGTTTTTAAGCCCGAGAAGAAACCCATCAACGAGATTAAACACTAAAGATTAAAATAGAAGCGTTAAGCATAAAACAGATGAAAGAGGTCAGATTCTTTTATGTACCTGATGCTTTGAATTGCAACGAGTTGCCAAACGACGAAGCAATGCATGCTCTTCGTGTATTGCGTCTGAAGATTGGCGATGAGATGATGCTGATGGATGGGCAGGGAAACTTCTATCGTGCAGAGGTGTCGCTGGCCCATACCAAGCATTGCTTGTACGATATCAAGGAAACCATTCCTCAAGAACGGCAGTGGCAGGGGCATGTGCACCTTGCCATTGCTCCGACAAAACTCATGGATCGCATGGAGTGGATGGTAGAGAAAGTTGTAGAAATAGGCGTTGACGAGATATCATTCCTGAACTGTCAGTTCTCCGAGCGACGACTTGTGAAGATACCGCGTATAGAGAAGATTGCCGTTTCTGCCGTCAAGCAGAGCAGGAAGGCATGGATGACAAAGCTCAATGAAGTCGTGTCTTTCAAGAGCTTTATTGACCAGCCCCGAATGGACCATCGGTTTATTGCCCACTGCTATGATGAGATTCCCCGTACTTATCTCTATGATGAACTCCGGAAGTTGTCTGCTACCGACGATGTCACCGTATTGGTAGGTCCTGAGGGGGACTTTTCTGTTGATGAAGTCAGAAAGGCTATTGACAACGGCTATGTTTCTGTACACCTTGGAAAGAGTCGTTTGCGTACTGAAACGGCTGGCTTGTCAGCTGTCATGATGGCACAACTCAGTAAAACATAATGATACTTATGAGACAGTTCTTGTTCCTGCTTTGTTGCACCTATAGCATGTTGGCAGGTGCTACCATCAACATGCGAGATATCATAAAGTCGCTGCCAGACAGCATTATTCCGTTGTTGTCTGAAAATAACAGACTGGATATGATAGACTTTATGGATTCAGGTATGAAAGCCGAGGTGACGAATGTACTGAACGGAAAGTGTAGCATGCTAACACTCAGCGATCAGTATACCAAAATCCAACTGACGGAGTCATCAGTCGTGGAATTGATACTGTTGGAGACACAAATGCCAGTAGACAGCGTAAACCAGGTCCTGTGTGTGGTGAAAACCTTCGGAACAGACATCAGGGAAAGTACAGTGGATTTCTATTCTGTCAAGGGACGCAGTCTTTCAATAGCAGACTATATGGTTCATCTTGATGCCGACATGTGGATGGCAACATGGAATGAACATGATGCCGTCTTGACAGTCACTCCAGTAGACAGACTTAATCCACCGGCAAACGAAGAGCAAAAAACGACCGACGAAGTGTTAATAAACCTTAAATGGGATGGTTTAATTCTTAAATAGGTTTAATTTTGAGGTCTTTTTTGCAGCTATCCTTGTGAGAATTGCAGATAATTACTACATTTGCATGTGTGTTTTTCATGGTATTAGATTATTAAGGTTAATTGTTAAGATTGGTTGTCGTGAGACAATCAATCTTTTTTTTGAATATTTCTGAACCAAAGCAAGGGCTGCGAATGATAAAGAAAACAGGGAACCGAAGGGCTCCCTGCTATTGTTTGTTTGGAATAAATTATTTGTTGTTTGTTCTCTTCGGCCTTATGCTTCAGGAATAACAGATACTACACTCCTGTCGCGCTTGCCCTTGTGGAACTGAACTGTTCCGTCAACAAGTGCGTAAAGAGTATCATCCTTACCCATTGCAACGTTGTTGCCAGCATTGTGCTTTGAACCACGCTGACGAACGATAATGTTTCCTGCAACAACCTTCTGACCGCCGAAAATCTTAACGCCAAGTCGCTGAGCTGCTGACTCGCGTCCGTTCTTAGAACTACCTACACCTTTTTTATGTGCCATAATGTGTTCCTCCTGAATTTAAGCGATTACTGATTTAACTTCTACCTGGGTGTACTGCTGACGGTGACCGTTGCGCTTGCGAGAGTCCTTACGACGCTTCATCTTGAAAACGATAACCTTCTCACCCTTTACCAGTGGATTAACCACCTCACATACTACTTTGGCACCTTCTACGGTGGGTGCGCCTACCTGTACTGAACCTTCATTGTCGACAAGCAGTACCTTGTCGAATTCAACAGTTTTACCGGCTTCCACATCCTTTATGTGGTTTACGAAGAGCTTCTTACCCTGCTCTGCCTTGAACTGCTGACCGTTGATTTCTACAATTGCGTACATTGTTGTTTTTTAATTGTTTAACGGGTTTTTCCGCATGGCGTGTTGCGTCGTGCAACAGCTTCTTTGAGCCACCACGGACTAAATCGGGCGCAAAGGTACAAAAATTATTGAACATTGAAGATTGAACATGGAAGATTAATGGGATATTTAGTAAAGTTTAACATTATTGGCAAGCGGCAAAAATAAAGCGATGACCCTCACAGGCAATCGCTTCTTATCTTCAATAGGTATTAGTCCTTTTAAGGTAAAAAGATTGTTTTCAGGATAACGCTGCAAAATTACTTAAATTTTTCTTAACATGCAAGCTTTTTTGCAAATAATTTTTGATAATTTCTCCGTGTGCCCACACAAATGGCCAATTCTTCTATTTATTTAAGTTAATTATTGTGCAAACGATTAATTATTCTCTGCTGAATAATTGTTTTAAATCAATTCTTATTACAATAGTTAATTAAATTTTTTTCAGTTCCCTGGCAGGCACGCCACCGACAAGGGTATTGGAAGGAACGTCCTTGGTGACAACGGCTCCAGCAGCGATAACAGCATGACTGCCGATGGTGACACCGGGCAGGATGACGGCATTGGCACCAATCCAGACATCGTCGCCAATAATGACGGGAGTGGTGCTCACACCCTGTTCATCAATGTATTTGGTGGCATCGTCGAAATTGTGGTTCAAGGCAGTTACGGTAATGCCTTGTGCCAGATTGACGTGGCTACCGATAGTGACGGGACCGATGACGGTGCAATGAATGCCGATGCGGCTGTAGTCGCCAATGAGGACATCACCTACGGCATTATTAATGCAACAGAACGACTCAATGACACTGTGTTTGCCCAGACTGAACTGACGATAGGGAGGGGTGTCCATTCTTGCGCTTGAATAGATCTTGGAGCCATAGCCCCTATGCTGGTAGACTGGTGCCAGCATACGAATGTACCAGCGGGGTCTGGCATCGCGCTGATTCATGATAAGGTAATCAAGAAACTGCTTCAGTCGGGGACTGTTGCCAAGTCTGTTTCGTATTTCTGATCTATTGCTCATAGGATAATCTCCTTCCATTGTGATATGATAGTTTCTATATTAAAGTGTTGGGATATCGTGAAGGCCTCTGATGATTTAGATGACCAGTGGATTTGGGTGGCTTTGTCTAATTGGTTGGCGAGCTGATCGACATTCCCGTTATCAAAGTATAGTCCGAAGTCCCCCATAATCTCACGACTTGTAGGTAGGTCGGACGATATGACGGGGAGGCCGTGCGCCATAGCTTCGACGAGGACAAGTCCAAAGCCCTCCCATCGGGAACTAAGCACATAGACTTGTGCCTCGCTGTAGTACTGCTGTATGTTGTCCGTAAAAGGATGCAACCGGATGCGGTCTTCTAAACCGTTGCTGGTAATGAGTTCGCGATAAAGTGGCTCCTCAGGACCTTCTCCAACGATGTCGAGGGTCCATTCGTGGTTGTTAGCCGCAAACAGACGAAAAGCATTGATGAGCAGGTCGAACCCTTTGTGAAGATGGGAGAAACGGCCTACAGCCAGGAACTTCTTGGATGTACCGGAAGACGGTTTGCCAGGCTGTAGTGTCAACGGATTGTAGATGACCCGTGTTGGGAAGTGATATTGTCGGGCGTCGTAGTTGCTGAGAACAATGGTATAATCCAGTTTGGCCAACTGATATTCGTAGTGTTTCTTGATTTCTGCACCAATGTAGGTGGACTCTTTGCCAAAGAGGGCAGTGTAGGAGTTATGGATCCAACCAATGAGGCGAATGTCCTTCAGCGCACTTTTGCACGATGCCAGCCTGACGGCCAGTGGTGCATGAACTCCAACGATGACATCGTAGTTACCTGATGACAGTTCGTCAATGAGTGCATTGCGCTTCTCGGCAGGAAACGAACTGTGGACATACCAATTGGATGTCAGCTTTGTCTGTGGAAGTACTTTTCGAAAGAGGTAGCTATATGCCTTACAGCAAAGTTCTTTGCCACGCGGTATGTTAGGGTAGGAGAAGAAACGGTAGCGGATGTCTGCCTCGTTGAGATGATAGAACGATGTATCCTGAGAAGAAGGATTGTCCATAGTAACAATCGTCACATCACAATCCTTCGTCAGTTCCTTGGCAATGACTGCTGTCACGCGCTGTACACCACCAAAGGAGAATATGGAATCCATCAAGAAGCAGACCTTCTTCTTCATGATGTAGGCGTTATTGCTTGAGTTCTAATCGTTTCTCTTCTTTCTCTCTCTATTTCAACAGTTCTTCCAACAACGTATCAAGTTGTTGGCTGCGCAGTCCACGACGCAGGATTTTGCCGTTCTGATCGACAACGATGGTATGTGGAATGCTGGTAATCTGGAAATACTTGGCGATGTCGTTTTCCCATCCCTTGAGATCGCTGGTCTGAGGCCACTTCATACCTAAGGCGTCTATGGACTTCAGCCAGGCATCACGGTCAGAGTCGAGCGAGATACCGATAATTCCGAGTCCTTTAGACTGGTATTTCTCATAGAGCTGAATCATAGCAGGCATCTCCTGTCGGCAGGGGCCACACCACGAAGCCCAGAAGTCAATGATGGTGACCTTGTTCTTCTTAACCTCCTCAATTAGACTGAGTTCGCTGCCGTCAGGCGAACTTTGCTTGAAGTCGGTGATGGTAGCACCTTCAGCAGTTTTCTCAGCAGCGCTAAGCTGTTTTTCCATCTCTTTGATAGCAGGTCGTTGTCTCATTTCCGAAGGCATCTGCTTGATCAGCTTCATGCGAGCATTGTTGTCGATGAGCTCCTCAGGATAGTAGGTGAGCAGGAAATAACCGAACTCGTTGTCGATGTTGTCCTCGGTGGTTTTGACTAGCAGAGCGGCAAAACGCTTGTTGAGCTTCTCAATCTGCGCCATTCCTTTCTGCTGCTCCTCTTGTGGAACGTTGTTGCCATAGATATGTTCGGCAATACGGTTAATCTCCTTGCCGATGACCATCACACTATCGTTCAGCGTCTGCCACTTGTCGTTGCACAGCGTACCGCTAACACGTGAAGCGCCAGGCTTGTCAGACAGATGAACTGTGATTGTTCCGGGTTCCATGAAGAAGGGCGCATTAATCTCATTACGGTCCAGACTATAGACCATGCAAAGCGCGACAGAATCAGCCGTAGCGCTTAGAGAGAACTTGCCATCTTGGACTATTATCGTGTCACTAGGAATACCTGTCTGAAGTTCGTGGGTGACAAAAAGCGTGTCACCATCTTTCAACCCCTCGGCAGTACCATTGAGCTTATAGCTGTTTCCTTGACACGCAGCCAATGCGATGGCTACAATACTAAATAATATACTGGCTTGAAATGCTTTCATTGTTGATGACTCTACGGATGGTTTCAGCAAAAAGGTCGGCGACACTGAGCTGCTTGACTTTAGCACAGCGCTTGGAGTAGGGGATGGAATCGGTGAAGACAATCTCTTCGAGGGCAGAATCCTGAACACGTTCACTGGCAGGACCGCTCATGACACAGTGGGAAGCACAGGCTCGTACCGTCTTGGCACCTGCAGCCTTCATGATGTCGGCAGCTTTGGTAATGGTACCAGCCGTATCAACCATATCGTCGATGATGACAACATTCTTACCTTCCACGTCACCGATAATCTGCATGGAGGCCACTACATTGGCACGGGCACGTGTCTTATTGCACAGTACAAGCGGGCATCCCAGATACTTGGCGTAGGTGTTGGCACGCTTGGAGCCGCCTACGTCAGGAGAGGCGATGACCAGATCCTCCAGCTGGAGACTTTGCAGATAGGGCAAGATGACATTCGAAGCATATAGATGGTCAACAGGCACATTGAAAAATCCCTGTATCTGGTCAGCGTGCAGATCCATCGTGATGACACGAGTGACACCGGCAGATGACAATAGGTCTGCCACGAGTTTGGCACCTATTGATACACGAGGTTTATCCTTACGATCTTGACGAGCCCATCCGAAGTATGGAATGACAGCATTGATGGTACGTGCAGATGCACGCTTGGCAGCATCAATCATTAGTAGCAGCTCCATTAAATTGTCTGAATTTGGGAAGGTGCTCTGTACCAGAAAGATATCGCGTCCACGGATACTCTCCTCATACGATACAGCAAACTCGCCATCTGAGAACTTCGTGATTACCAGTTCTCCCAGTGGACATCCCAGACTTTGGCAAATCTTCTCTGCAAGGTACTTTGTTGCAGTACCTGAAAACACCATGTAGTTCTTGTTGGTCTTCATAACTTATCCTATTGCTTTACGTAGTTTCGAAAAGTGATTGATGAGAGCCTTGTAATCCAGCTCCTGATGAATGTTGAACCGGTTCCAGAGGTCACCGCTGATGACAACGCCGCCAAAGCCTAAGTCCTTGGCAATGCGAATGTTGTCGAGATTCATGCCTCCCAGCGCATAGACATGCCGGTCGATAAGGCCATGTCGTGAGGCTGCTTTCAGCTCATCCATCGTGAATGATGCTTTCCGGTCGGTCTCCGTCTGGCTGTCGAAAATATATTTCAGAAAGACGTAATCTGCATTTTTTTTTGCAGCTTTCAGCTCTTCCAGTTTATTACAGGAGCGACTGATATTTCCGCGATAACCCTTTGGTGCTGGTGCAGATATGTCTTCAATATGAATGCCTCGCAGTTTATACTCCTCTTTGAGGTAATAGTTGTCGTGGACTGTTATTTTCGAATAATATTCTTTGGGAAGCAGCGTCAAAAGTCGTTCAGAATACATGGGCTCTGAATGAGGTTTGTAGAGATGAAGGTTGTCTAGCCCTCCGTCGAAAAGTGACGCAAGAATCTTGTCTTCTTCAACGAAGAATGTGGGTTGTGTCATTACAATGAGCTTCATCTCCTTACCTTTTGACTTTTCAAATTAATTAGCTGACTCGAATTCCTCTAAGAAGCGGACGTCGTTCTCAGAGAACATGCGGAGGTCGCTGACATGATACTTCAGGTTGGTGATACGCTCCACACCCATGCCGAAGGCATAACCGCTGTACTCCTTAGAGTCTATGCCGCAGAGTTCCAGCACGTTAGGATCAACCATTCCGCATCCTAAGATTTCTACCCATCCGGTATGTTTGCAGAAACCACATCCCTCGCCACCGCAGATGAAGCACGAAATGTCCATCTCAGCGCTGGGTTCTGTAAATGGGAAATAAGAGGGACGTAGCCGAATCTGTGTGTCAGGACCGAACATCTCACGGGCGAAGCTGAGCAGCACCTGCTTGAGGTCGGTGAACGAAACGTTTTTGTCGATATAGAGTCCCTCAACCTGATGGAAGAAGCAGTGGGCACGGGCTGTGATGGCCTCGTTACGGTAGACACGTCCAGGACAGATGACGCGAATAGGCGCTGTCAGCTTACCGTCCTCAGTGTGCATGTGCTCCATCACGCGGGCCTGAACACTTGATGTGTGTGAGCGCAGCAGGATGTTCTTGGTGACATCGTTAGGGTGCTGGGAAACAAAGAATGTGTCCTGCATGTCGCGAGCGGGATGGTCTGCAGCAAAGTTCATCTTGGTGAATACATGCAGGTCATCCTCCACTTCGGGACCGTCGGCGAGCACAAAGCCCATGCGAGAGAAGATGTCGATAATTTCGTTTGTGACAATAGTGAGCGGATGACGGGTACCCAACTGAATGGGGTAGGGGGTGCGCGTCAGGTCAATATTGTCATCGCCCGTCTCCTGTGTGGCACAATCCTCACGTAGCTGGTTAATGCGCTCTGTGGCCAGCTGCTTCAGCTCATTGATTTTCATACCCACCGTCTTCTTCTGGTCAGCGGCTACGGTACGGAAGTCATTCATGAGAGCGGTAATCTCACCCTTCTTGCTGAGGTATTTCAGTCGCAATTGTTCTACTTCCTCAGCGTTTTGCGCACTTAGTGTCTGTACTTCTTTAAGAAGTTCGTCTATCTTGTCAAGTATCATCTTAATTTACAATTTGGCTATTTACAATTATCAATTTGCCTGTTTTGCCTGCAAAGGTACGAAATAATTATCAATTATCAATTATTAATTATTAATTAATTTCGCCATCTGCTCTTGCAACTCTTTTGCCTTCTCGGCAGCTTCTTCAGCAAAGTCCTCATTCTGAGAGGCATAGATAATGCCACGGGAAGAATTGACGAGTAGGCCGATGTCACCGGGAATCATGCCATAACGACAAACCTCTTCCAACGAACCGCCCTGGGCACCAACGCCAGGAACAAGGAGGAAATGACAGGGGGCAACCTTACGGATATCCTCGAACATCTGCCCCTGAGTAGCACCGACAACGTACATCATATTCTCGTCGTTGCCCCATTGCTGGCTTTGCCTGAGAACCTTCTCAAAGAGACGTTCACCTTGAGCATCTTTCATCAGCTGAAAATCCTGAGAACCCTTGTTAGAAGTCAGAGCAAGCAGAATGACCCATTTGTCTTTGTAGCCCAGGAATGGTGTCACGGAGTCTTCGCCCATATAGGGGGCTACCGTCAGCGAGTCAACGTCATATTCTTCAAAGAAGGTCTTGGCATACATGGCGCTGGTATTGCCGATATCACCGCGTTTGGCATCAGCAATGATGAAATGGTGTGGATAGTTTTCCTTTAGATACTCGATTGTGCTCTCAAAGGCTGCAATACCTTCCAGTCCATAGGCCTCATAGAAAGCCAGATTGGGCTTGTAGGCTACACAGTAGGGGGCAGTGGCATCTATGATTCGGGTGTTAAACTCCAACAACATGCCGTAGGTGTACTCCTCTTCCTCATACTTTTCCTTCACGATGCCCATTAGTGACTTGGGAATTTTGTTTAGGTCTGTGTCAAGTCCAACGCACAGAAAACTCTGCTTCTGCTTGATTTGCTGTATCAGTTCTTGTCTATTCATAATTATCAATTGTTAATTATCAATTGCCAATTACTTAAAGTTCTGTTTCTTTCATTCGTTCTGCATTCTCGGCAACAGTCAGGGCGTCGATCATTGCCTGTATATCACCACCAAGAAAGCCCTGAAGGTCGTGGGTGGTATAGCCGATACGGTGGTCAGTTACGCGACCCTGCGGGAAGTTGTAGGTGCGGATTTTAGCACTTCGGTCACCCGTAGACACGAGACTCTTACGTCGCGAGGCAATGTCGTCCATATACTTCTGGTGCTCCTTGTCATATATAAAGGTATACAGGCGCGAGAGTGCACGTTCCTTATTTTTTGGCTGGTCGCGCGTCTCGGTACACTCAATCAGAATCTCCTCGGTCTCGCCTGTATTGGGATTCTTCCACATATAGCGCAAACGAACACCGGATTCCACTTTGTTCACATTCTGGCCACCAGCACCACTGGAGCGGAACGTGTCCCACTTGATTTCACCCTCATTGACGTGTACCTCAAACTTGTCGGCTTCAGGCAGAACGGCAACAGTAGCGGCAGAGGTGTGCATACGACCTTGTGTCTCTGTAGCAGGTACACGCTGTACACGGTGAACACCTGACTCATATTTCAACGTGCCATAGACATCGGCACCTGAGACAGCAAAGTCGATTTCTTTATAGCCACCTACAGCACCCTCTGAAACGCTTGTGATAGAGAGTTGCCAGCCCTTCGAGTCACAGTAACTCTTATACATCTTAAACAAGTCGCCGGCAAAGAGACAGGCCTCATCACCACCAGTTCCCGCACGAATCTCCATCTGTACGTTTTTCGCATCCTCCGGGTCTTTAGGAATAATGGCAATTTTAATCTCTTCCTCTAACTTGGGCTGCAATGCCTCGTTTTCAGCCAGTTCCTCACGGGCCATCTCCTTCATCTCAGAATCACTCTCATTAGCCAGAATGTCCTTGGCCTCTGCGATGCTGTTCAAACAAGCGATGTAGCGCTTACGGGCATCCATGATGTCACCCAGGTCTTTGTACTCTTTCGTCAGCTTCACAAAACGCTGCTGGTCTGCTATCACATCAGGGTCTGTGATCAGGGTTGACACTTCTTCAAAACGTGCCTCAAGACCGTCTAGCTTCTGCAGGATACTATTGTTTATTTCTGCCATTGTCTATTTTACTTTTCATTAATTTGCTGCAAAGGTAACTAAAATAATGCATATATGCAAGTTTTAGGGATATTTCCCTGTACCCTTGCAGGAAGTACACTCATATTGTCCATCAGGTGACTTACCGGCACCACGGCATACGGGACACTTGCCTTCTTCTTTGAGTTTTTCTTGTTCCTTGGTAGTCTGTTTGCTGTTTGCGGTCCCACCTGAGGTCTTCTTACCGCCCAGTCCTATTTGTGAATCGGTGACTGTAGGAGCAAGCACCTCACCTACAAAGGAACCACAGGACGAAAAGAAGGCTATCAGAAGGACTGCGATCAGCTTAATAGTGGAACGTGCCATACTCGCTTTCGATAGTGAGTGATCGGGGACCTTCCTCAATATGACCAACTTCTTGGGCGTCGATGTTGAACGACTTCGAGAGAGCGATGACTTGTTCTGCTACCTCTGGGCGTACGTAGATTTCCATGCGGTGGCCCATGTTGAACACCTGGTACATCTCTCGCCAGTCAGTTTTTGAACACTCGTGGATGGCACGGAACAAAGGAGGCACTGGGAACATATGGTTCTTGATGACGCGACAGTTATCGTTGACAAAGTGCAGCACCTTCGTCTGTGCACCACCCGTGCAATGCACCATTCCGTGAATTTCAGGACGCAGTACGTCGAGCAGTTTCTTGATAACTGGTGCGTAGGTGCGGGTAGGAGAAAGCACGAGCTGACCCATGTCGACAGGTAAACCGTCGACCGTATCTGTCAGTTTATACTTACCACTATAGACAAGGTCGTCGGGGACAGCGTGGTCGTAGCTTTCTGGATATTTCTCTGCGAGGTATTTCGAGAAGACGTCATGGCGGGCAGAAGTCAGTCCGTTGGAACCCATACCCCCGTTGTAACGCTTCTCGTAGGTAGCCTGTCCCGTAGAAGACAAGCCTACGATGACATCACCAGGACGAATGTTGGCATTGTCGATGACGTCGCTGCGCTTCATGCGACAGGTGACATTACTGTCCACAATAATAGTGCGAACCAGGTCGCCCACGTCAGCCGTCTCACCACCAGTGGGATAAATACCGATACCCATCTCACGGAGTTCAGCCAATAGTTCGTCTGTGCCGTTGATGATGGCTGAGATAACTTCACCAGGCACCAACATCTTATTGCGTCCGATGGTACTGGAAACAAGGATGTTATCCACGGCACCCACACAGAGCAGGTCGTCTGTATTCATGACAATAGCATCCTGAGCGATGCCTTTCCACACACTAAGGTCGCCAGTCTCTTTCCAATACATGTAGGCCAGAGAAGACTTGGTGCCTGCACCGTCGGCATGCATAATGTTACAATACGCCGGATCACCGCCCAGAATGTCGGGGATAATCTTGCAGAAGGCTTGCGGGAAGATGCCTTTGTCGATATTTTTGATGGCAGCGTGGACGTCCTCCTTAGCGGCCGATACACCACGCTGCATATAGCGGTTGTTGCTCATACTGAACTGTTAGAATTTCACCTGGGGAGCCTTCTCAGCACCAGCTTCAGCCTCGAACTTATCCATAGTGCTGAAGCCGAAGATTCCAGCGAGGATGTTCTTTGGGAACTTGCGGATAACGATGTTGTACTGCTGAACTACCTTGTTGAAGGTGTTGCGAGCCTCGTTGATGCGGTTCTCGGTTCCTTCCAACTGAACCTGTAGGTCACGGAAGTTCTCGTTGGCCTTCAATTCGGGATAATTCTCCTGAATGGCAATCAGCTTACCCAGAGCAGAACCCAGCTCACCCTGTGCCTGCTGGAATTCCTTCAGCTTCTCAGGGGTGATGTTCGAGGGGTCGAGGGTGATAGAGGTGGCCTTTGAACGTGCTGCCACAACGCTCTCGAAAGTCTCCTTCTCGTGAGAAGCATAGCCCTTGACAACTTCAACGAGGTTAGGAATGAGATCAGCACGACGCTGGTATGCCGACTGAACGTTAGCCAGAGCAGTAGTGGCTTTTTCCTGCTCGCCGACCATTGAATTGTAAGCACTTGCAGCCCACATGCAGATAACGACAATAGCTGCGATAATTCCGATTGTTCCTTTACTTAGTTTCATAATACTTTGATTTTAAATGATTACATTATTTCTTGTTTATATAATTACCATCGAGAGGTGGCTCCACCGCCACCAAAGCTGCCTCCTCCAAAGTGGCCACCACTGAAGCCTCCGCCGCCTCCACCTCCGAAGCCTCCTCCGAAGCCTCCGCCATGAGAATGGGAGCTTTCAGCAACATAGAAGGGATTAGGTAACAGGGAAGCAGCACCCAGAAGTCCCATCCAATGATACTTGCGGTTGAGTCTGACGAACAATACACACCAGCCTATCAGGAAGAGGAAGGTTAGTCCGATGTCCGTAGCGACCTCGCTGCTGTCGTCATCCTGCCCGAAGAGATTCGACATCTGAGGCAGTTGTTTCTTCTGAAGCGTAGAATAGATGGCCTCTGTAAGATATATCATACCGCTGTCAGGCATCTCAGCCTTCATGGCAGGTACGACATACTGCTGTTCCAGGCGGTGACACTCAGCATCGGTCAGGTCACCTTCAAGTGCCCGTCCTGGGGCCATTGTAATGCTATGGTCTTCATAGCCTACCACCACAACAAGTCCACGGTTGTTATATCCTACACCATATTTGTTACCGACATCCTGTGCCATTCGGTAGGGGTCATCGTTTTCAATATGGTTGACTACTATGACTACAGACTGCACGCCCAGCTCAAGATTCAGCGCTTGCAATTTGGCATTCATGTGGTCTACAGCACCTTGTGTTAGGACATTATCAGGATTGGAAACATACTGTGTAGAGTCTTGCAGATAAGGAATGGGGATGTTGTCAGCATTCCAGTAGGTGACTTCAGCTGAAGCATTGCTCACTTCGCTGGCAATACCGGAAACGGCAATATTCTCTTCCTCTGCAGGAAGCGACGCACCACAGCACACCATGGCGGCCATGATACCGATGAAGAACAGCCAGCCAAGCAATTTTCTGCGCTTGGCCCATTCTGGATTGGCCAATTTCCGTTGTTCCAGCATTTCCTTGGCCTTCCCTTTATACTCACGCGCTAAAGCCTCGTATTGCTTGGAATACTGTTTCTTTAGGTGCAACGAAGATATCAACCCCGAATTCTGGGTCGACTCCATGTCGAAAGAGTTCTCCAGTGCGCGAATGGCATCGTTGTACTGGTTTGTAAGCTGATTGATTCTTTCAGTATAGTTGTCCATTTTATTTCTTATTTCTCGTGCCAGAATTCCCATGAGGCAAAGGCCTGCAGGAGCAGCATTTCAAGACCGTTCTTGGTCTGTGCACCATATTGTGCGCCCCGCTTCATGAAAAGTGTCTCGTCCGGATTGTAAATGAGATCGTAGAGAATCGTGTGAGAGTCCATCGCCTCGTAGGGCAACAGGGGACATTCTTCCGTCTTGGGATACATGCCAAGTGGGGTACAATTGACAATAACGTTGTATTCCTTGACGACCTCAGACGTGATGCTCTGATACTGAATGGTACCCGGTCGTTCATAGCGGCTGACAAACACTGTCTCCAGTCCCAGGTTACGCAGTCCGTAGTCAATAGCCTTCGATGCACCGCCAGTGCCCAGAATGAGTGCTTTTTTATGCCATTTCTTGTCGAGCATGGGTTCTATGCTCTTGTTAAATCCGATGACATCAGAATTATAGCCTTTCAGCTTGATTTTCTTGCCCTCGTGGGTAACACGGATGACATTGACGGCACCAATGGCGCGCGCCTCGGGTGAGATGCTATCGAGAAACGGTATGACCTTTTCCTTATAGGGGATGGTCACATTGAGTCCTTTGAGGTTGGGATTCGAGTCAATCACTTCGGGGAGTTCGTCAATAGATGGAATCTCGAAGTTTTCATAGACAGCATCAATGTCTTCATCGCTGAACTTCTGGTTGAAGTAGCTGATGGAGAACGAGTGTCCCAACGGATAGCCAATCAGTCCATACTTGTCCATAATCGTAAACTATTTAATTGCTATATATAAGGTGCATACACCAAAAGTAAGACGCTTGAAACTGGCTTCTGAGAAGCCTGCTTTCTTCAGTATTCCTACCATCAACTCTCCTTGCGGGAAGGCTTCAATGGTCTTAGTGAGGTAAGCGTAAGCAGCACAGTCCTTGGAAATGATTCTTCCATAAATGGGCAGCACGGTGTGCGCATAAATGTGAAATAGCTGCCGCATGGGGAACGAGACAGGTTTTGTCAGCTCCAATATACAAAGGTGCCCGCGCTTTTTCAACACACGGCACATTTCTGAGAGTCCCTTGTCGAGGTCGGCGAAGTTGCGGATGCCGAAAGCTGCCGTGACAGCGTCGAATGACTGGTCGGCATAGGTAAGGCGGGTACAGTCCTGTTTCTCGAAAGAGATGCTCTGCGACAGTCCTTCCTCTTCCACTTTCTTGCGACCAATCTCCATCATACCCTCGCTGATGTCTATAGCTTTCACATTGACATCCATCAGCGTTTCCACAGCCTGAATAGCAAAGTCACCGGTACCCGTGGCAACATCAAGAAGTTGTTGGGGATGATAGGGAAGCAGGTGACGGAGTGCCTTTTTTCGCCAATAGCGGTCAATATTCCACGAGAGACGATGGTTCAGCGTGTCATAGGTGGGGGCGATGTTGTCAAACATCTGCTCCACCTGGGCAGCCTTGTCACCTGTGCTGTATGGGGTTATCGTCTCTTGCTGGTACATACTCTCACTCCAGTTGTTCAATTAATCCTGATGGTTCAAGACTATTTGGATGTTCTTGATTTCAACCAGTTGCTGACATTCTTCTCAATGCGGGCTGCAATGTCGTTGCTGTCGTCAGCTTTCTCAAAACGGGCGCCGATGATGTGCTCGTAGAGCTCGATATAACGGGCTGAAACACTCTCGGCATATTCGTCCGTGATTTCAGGCATGGTCTGTCCAGGCTCGTTCATGAAGTTGTGCTCGATAAGCCACTGGCGGACAAACTCCTTAGAGAGCTGTTTCTGGGGCTCTCCTGCCTTGAACTTCTCCTCATAGCCTTCAGCATAGAAGTAACGAGAAGAGTCAGGAGTATGAATCTCGTCAATAAGGTACACCTTGCCGTTGCGCTTGCCAAACTCATACTTCGTATCTACCAGGATCAGTCCCTGCTTTTCAGCAATCTGCTGACCGCGTGCAAAGAGTTTGCGAGTATAATCTTCCATGACCTCGTAGTCCTCTTTCGACACAATGCCCTGAGCAATGATTTCCTCTTTCGAGATATTCAGGTCGTGACCCTCGTCAGCCTTGGTCGTCGGCGTGATGATGGGCTCTGGGAAACGCTCGTTCTCGCGCATGCCATCAGGCAGACGGACACCGCAGATCTCACGCACACCATTTTTGTAGTCGCGCCAAGCAGAGCCTGTCAGAATGCCACGGATAATCATTTCAACACGGAATCCCTCGCACTTCAAACCCACGGTGACCATGGGGTCGGGGGTGCCGAGTTTCCAGTTGGGGCAGATGTCGGCAGTATCATCCAGGAATTTAGCAGCAATCTGGTTAAGTACCTGTCCTTTGTAGGGAATACCCTTGGGCAGAATGACGTCGAAGGCCGAGATACGGTCTGTTGCCACCATGACTAGCAGGTCATCGTTAATATCATACACGTCGCGTACTTTTCCGTGATAAACACTCTTTTGTCCTTCAAAATTGAAGTCAGTCCTTGTTAATGCTTTCATTTTTATTGTTGTTGTTATCAAATTTTTCATATGCATTGACAATACGCGTTACTAGCTTGTGACGCACGATGTCCTTGCGGTTCAGCTCTACAATGCCGATGCCTTCCACGTCCTTCAGTATTTCGAGTGCCTCGACAAGTCCGCTTTTCTGCGAACGTGGCAGGTCTATCTGCGTCATATCGCCTGTGATAATCATCTTCGTATTCCATCCCATGCGTGTCAGGAACATGCGGATTTGTTGAGGCGTCGTATTCTGTGCCTCGTCCAGGATGACTACTGCGTCGCTCAGCGTGCGGCCACGCATAAAGGCCAGTGGAGCTATCTGAATGACGTGTTTCTCCATCATGTCCTGAAGCTTAAGCTGTGGCAACATATCCTCCAACGCGTCGTAAAGAGGCTGCAGATAGGGGTCTATCTTGTCTTTCATGTCACCAGGTAGGAATCCTAGTTTTTCACCAGCTTCTACGGCAGGACGCGAAAGGATAATCTTCTTGGCAGTCTTCTCTTTCAGGGCTCTAACGGCTAAGGCTATGGAGAGGTAGGTCTTTCCCGTACCTGCGGGGCCTACAGCAAACACCATGTCATTCTGCTCGTAAGCATCAATTAGCCGTTGTTGGTTCTCCGAACGTGCCTTGATGGCCCGTCCCGACATCGAATAGCATACTACGTCGTCAGGGACTTCGTCACTGGTGCGCTGGCCTTTTACGATGTCCAGAATGTCCTCCTCACGGAGGGCATTGAACTTCAGTACGTGCTGTCGCAGGCGTTCAGCCGCTTCTTCAAATGCAGCCATCTGTTCCTCGTCGCCGAGGATGCGAATGACATTGTCACGCGCCACTATGCGTAGTTTCGGGTACAGAGCCCGCAGCATCTGAAGGTGCTGATTTCCAATTCCATAGAACACCACAGGGTCGATGTCCTCTAATACGATATGCTTCTCTATCACGTACGTTATTTTATAATATGGCTGCAAAGTTACGAAATATTTCTCAAATGCGCAAATAAATTTGGCATTTCGCTTGTTATTTTGTATCTTTGCACCCAGAATATGAAATACAACACCCATCAACAAGGAGACTACGATCATCTGGCAGTCACTGAAGAACAGCCCCTGTTGGAGTTTTTGCTGACTCATGCCAAGCAGTCACGCAACAAAATCAAGCAGACGCTCCAGGGACAAGGCATCAAGGTGAATGGTAAGACTGTGACGCAATTCGACTATATGTTGAAGCCCGGCATGAAGGTTGCCGTATCGAAGACGAAGCGTAACCAACAGCCTTTCCGTAGCCGTTACGTGAAGATTGTGTACGAAGACCGCTGGCTCATCGTGGTCGAGAAAGCCATGGGCATCCTCTCGATGGCAGCGGGACACTCGTCGCTGAATGTGAAGGCAGTTCTTGACGACTATTTCAAGAAAACACGCCAGAATTGTACGGCTCATGTTGTACACAGGCTGGATCGTGACACCAGCGGACTGATGGTTTATGCAAAGGACATGGACGTGGAGCAGACGATGGAGCACCACTGGCACGAACTTGTTTACGACCGTCGCTATGTGGCCGTGCTAAGTGGAGAGATGGAACAAGACGAAGGTACCATTGCCAACTGGCTGAAGGACAACAAGGCTTTTGTCACTTATTCATCGCCTGTTGACAATGGTGGTAAATATGCTGTCACTCACTTCTACGTAATGGGGCGCACGACGGAACATTCGTTGGTGGAGTTTAAGCTTGAAACAGGTCGTAAGAACCAGATTCGTGTGCATTCTGCAGATATGGGACATCCTGTTTGCGGTGATACTAAATATGGTAATGGCGATGATCCGCTGAACCGTCTCTGCCTGCATGCCTGGCTGCTTTGTTTTACGCATCCTATAACTCAGCAACGTCTTGAATTTGAGACACCTATACCAGCATCATTCAAGCACTTATTTAAATAGAAATAAATACGTTTGGCGTATGGAAAACTTATCCTATTATTTGGCCATTCTGACATTAATCATTATCGGTTTCTTCGTTGTGAAGAAGGTGGCATCGTGCATGATTAAGAGCATTGTTACTATATTGCTCATCTTGGCAGCAGCGGCTATCTATTGGTACTTCATCAAATAAGCAACATTCCCAAAGATACCAAGATACCATAGACGAGAATGTTACGGGCAGTCTCGCCCAGACATTCGTTTAGCGCGCGTCCGAAGTTAATGCGTCGCAGTTTTATCCATGTAAACACATGAAGCAGCAGGTAGAGGAAAGGCAATACGAAGGCCAGCACATGGCCGTTTAGCCAGAACACCAACCCTATCAGGCATGCTATACATCCTAATGCCAGATATAGCCATTCTGTTGCATCAGGACCTATCATGACCACCAATGTCCTTTTTCCGTCCCTTTCGTCGTTGTAGCGGTCACGGTAGTTGTTGACGATAAGCAATCCGTCAATAACAAGTCCGCAGGCTATTGATGCCATAAAAACCTGCCAAGTGACAGCATGCAGTTGGACATAATAGGTGCAGCAGACAGGTACGATACCGAAGAAGAAAAGTACCAAAACATCTCCTAACCCCAAATATGAGAGGTGAGTGGTATATAGAAAGCAGAATAATACGCAGAGCACGCCCACGAGAATCATTTCCAGTCCCCCATACCAGATAAGCGGCAATCCTACAAGGCATGCTATAATGGTAGTGGTAGCAATGGCATGTTTCATTTTGTCAATGCTTACCCAGCCCTGTGAACAAGCCCTGAGTGGTCCCAAACGACTGGTGGCATCGTCGTTACCACGCACATAGTCGAAGAAATCGTTGACGAAGTTGGCATCAACTTGCATGATAAAGGCGAAAAGCAGACATAGTACAGCAGCTGTCCATGAGAATACGTCATCACCATAATTCTGAGCATCCGTAAAGGCTAGTACCAATCCGATCATGACTGGTACTGCAGCCCCTGAAAGTGTTTTCGGACGGGCAGCCAGAAGCCATGCCATTGGTGAGTCTTTTATGATGTTTTCTTCGTTCATCATTTTTTCGGTATTACGACATTTTGTTTTAACGACTTTGTCTCTTCTGCAATGAGGCGGTCAAACACGATGCGCATCTTCTCTGGTTCAGCGATGAGAGCACGCAGTTCGTTTAACCTACGCTCATTGTCAGAACCCTGTATCCACAGACGAATATAGCCGGTGACAGAGTATTTCTCATCCATGTGCTGCATGAAACGCTTCCAATGACCTTCTGTGTCCATTTCCGGATAATTGGAGAGACCAAACTGGATGGTACGCCTGATAACAGTCTCTGGATCGAGGTCTCTATCAGCCTCTGCTACAATCTTTCCATAGATGCTTCTGGGAGTCCTTGATGCCGATGCGCGATGGTCTTCTACGGCTTCCTTCATCATCTGAAGCTGGTCTTTCGAGAACCACCGCTTCAAGCGTGCATCAGTCATTAATATCTTCCCGCTGGTTATATGATGAATGGCACGAGGACCAATGAGTCCCAAGTCATGATAGGCCGCAATGACATAGGACATATCGAGGCTGGTACCAATCTTACGGGCCAGGTCGAGTGAACGACGGATGACACGCGTGACATGCTCCATGTTATGTGCCTTGTCAAACTGGGCGTACTGCGGTAAAATCTGTGTTTCAACAAATTCTATCAGGTCGAGCGAAGGAGTATTGATTAGCGTATTCATCAGTTAAAGAAATTCCATGAAACGCCCAAACGCAACAAGGCGCTATTGGTGGGATAATGGGGAGCTAAAAACTGGTTTCTCGTACCTGATCCAGCATTTGCATGGCTATACATTACAAAAAAACGGGCACGCTTTAGATGCAAGTTGGCGTAAACGTCAACAAAGGGATAACCACCGATTTCCTCACGACTGTCGGCGTTTTGCTGGATAGCAAACTGTCCTAATTGTGGCAGATAGTCAGGGCCTTCATATTTTGTAAAGAAAGTTACGCAGCCACCCAACTCCACACTCAACACCCGGGCTATTTTGAACTTCAGGTATAGGTTACTAAAAAGGTTCAGGGTAGGCAGTGGGAGAACGTCTTCATTGCTCGAATTCTGATAAGTCACCACATTCTCCCAATTGAGGATGCCTAAGTGGAAATTTTGCATAAGCTGAGCTGTCAGCACATTGATGTTGCCGCTTTCCTGATAGACGCCGCCATATAAGCCTGAACGAAGGTGGGTATCAGTATCGACATAATATTTCATGCCAAAGTAGGTGTAGTTTTGTATTTCATCAATGGCCACACGCAATAGAGTATTTGTCTTATCGTACTTAAAATTACCTTCAATATGAGTTCGTGTTTGACTGCTTAAGTCTTGATCCCACCAAAGATGTTTTGAATGATAACTCTCCAGAAAATAGCCTGGGTTTAGACGATAGAAAAAGGCTTTGGCTGCCAGCCGGACAGAATCGCCAAACAGGGCAAAATTCAGATCCGTATTGAAATCAATTTTTACATCGCCCGCATATCTGCCAGTCATGCCCAATTCGGCACCAAGATTGAAATGAAAGGCTCGTCCTTGTGTTCTTGAAATTTGCCCACCTATATTGATGTTTTGTTCTGTCCATGTATTCATGAAGTAAGCCGTAGAGTCGCCTACTAAGTCGGGCATCTTGTATTTGCGGTAGTCATGCGAAAGGAATACCTTTATGCCTGCTGCCATATACTTGTTAAACCCTTCAAGTAATGCTAGAGCCACCGTATTCTTGACACTAATGTGCTTTGTCTGGTCGTAGATGGAGTCGCCACTATATGCATTCTCGTCATTCATGTCGTAGAATTTCTTAGCATAGTATCCATCAGGGGTATCGTAGGCTTGATAGATGTGGTCATAGGTGTTCAGGTCGAGTGTGTGGATGATGCTCGTCACAGGCACGAACTCGCGCTTCATGGTGGCATCGATGGAGTCTTTGATAGCCTGCTCACGCTTCAGGCTGTCAAGTACGGCCTGCGAGTCGACTTTAATGCGAGTGGTGTCTGAGGTGATGTTATATTTGTCCATCTCAGGTTCATCGCCCATGATCCTGGCATCATCAGGGCGTCCCGATGGCGCACCATTCTGTTGTCGATTTCTGTGGTTATCATCTCTGTGTACCTTTTTTTCATTCTCTTTGTTGTCGCGTTGCTGTGCTGACTTCTTGGCAAACTCGCGGGCTTTTATTTCTTCTTCGGACAACTTCACCAGTCGGTAAAAACCAAGGTTGTAACGATGCGATAAAAAGAAGTGTATGGAATTATTACGATTCCAGTTCTGGTCAAGGACTGTTGGGATCTCCTCTTCCGTAAACTGTTCTGTTTCTGATTCAGGATGAGTGATGTAATTGTCGTTTAGGATTCCACCATTTTCGGCAGTCTTTCGATGGTAGGTCGAAGCCAAAATATGCATCTGATACTGGTCACCAATATAAGACGAGAATAGGGATGCCCGAAAATGTGCTGCACTTTGGTTGTCGAAGAAGCCCAACGCATAGTAGTAGTCGAGATCGAAACCTACACCCAACTTCTTGCCTGCATTGATGGCAAACTTGGCCCGGAGATGGTCTTCGCCATTCTGTTTATTTCCGCACTCGTCGTAGCTGATATTTGTGAATGGTGACAACGTGTTGAGGAACAAGAACTGATCCGGCTCTACTGTCGTAAATGAATATGGTTGTGTGAAATAAAACTCGCTAATGTTGGGACGGTCGATGAAAATTCTGCTCTGGCGTGCTGTGTAATTATTGCCAGTACTATTGTATTCACCATAGAGTCCAGTGTTAAAAATGCTATTTTGGTAGAGATGTGGAATAGTATCGACTTGAGCAGGGATAACATCACCGAAACGACGGTCAACTGTCCATGCTTTCACACCAATGGGAATTTCCTTGTTCTTCTTTGTAGAATCGTTACTGTTAGGGTTGAAGTTTTTGTTCTGTCCATTCTCGTTGCGCTGAGTTATATTACCAAATTCATCTATCTCATTATACACTTGAGCCTGTAAGGCAATAGCCATGCAGACAAATGAAATAAGTAGGGAAAAGGCTCTTTTCATCATACTTTAAACATTCTCAGCGCAGCCTCCAAGAATTTAACAACCATCGAGATGAGAATGATATATATACCCGTCTCTTTGTGATGTGTGAAGTACAGAATGAGTCCTGTGATGGCTCCCAGCATGAAAATAATGTTCAGCCAGCTGCGAATAATATGTGTATTCATTTAAGCAACGTCTCTAATTTGTTGAATATAAAGTCTTTGCGATCAATAGTCTTTCGACGGAATTTGCCAGTATTGGGGTATAGACGGGTATTTTTTTTGTTGACGGCTTCATCATCAGTTATACAATCCTCAGCTCTGATGTTTTGTGGCTTACGATACTCATCATAGAGGTAGCGCAGACGGCTCATGGTCACCTCAGCCTTGCCATCAAAACACTTCGCTAGCAAAACATAATAGAAGCGCGTTTGATCTAGGTATATAGCGGAAGATTTAAACACTAGCCATTCCTCGTAGCTTCCTGCCACCTGATGCTTCTCCGAATCGTCAATCACTATGTGGCTGTCCTCCTGGTTCTTCTCTCTGGTCATCTTTTCTAGATAGCCGCGAACGATACCGAAAACCTCAGAAGCAGACTTTCCTGGGGCGTCGATGGTCTTACTGAACACGACCTTTCCGTCCACCAAGGGAACAGCACCACGGAGATATTTAGCGACAACCTGGTTTTGTTTCACTTCTTTCTCTTCTTCAACGTCAGGGCGTTCCCAAGTATTATCCTGTGCCCAAATCGTCAGTGGCACAAGAGTGAGAATAGTTATCATGAATTTTTTCATATCTTTCTTTGTCTTTATCCTAAAACTGTTTTGCAAAAGTACAAATAATATTCGGAATATGACATCTAGCCACCATCATTTAATATTTTAAACTGATTTTTTAATATTATTTAAGTTCCAACTCCTTTTGCAAACGAACGATTTCGTCACGATATTGGGCTGCCTGCATGAAATCGAGTTTTTTGGCAGCCTCTTTCATCAGGCGAGTTGTCTCGGCAATACTCTTCTCCATCTGCTGACGCGTCATGCGCTTTACAATCGGGTCGGCTGCAAAAACTGAAGTGTCTGTGGGCCTTTGCAAGGGTAATGTTGCACGCAGCAACTCTTTGGCATCACTACTATCGCCTGTGAGCAACGACTTTGTCACAGCTTTCTGGATTTGCGTGGGCGTGAGACCATGCTCTTCATTGTATTTAAGTTGCTTGCTCCGCCTACGTTGTGTTTCGTCGATGGTGAGCTGCATGGAGCTGGTGATATGATCGCCGTACATGATGACCTTGCCATTTACATTTCGCGCTGCACGGCCAGCCGTCTGAGTCAGGCTGCGATGGCTACGCAGAAATCCTTCCTTGTCAGCATCGAGAATGGCCACCAGTGACACTTCAGGTAGATCAAGGCCTTCTCTTAACAAGTTGACGCCAACCAGCACATCATAAGTGCCGTTACGAAGGTTCTCAAGAATCTTGATGCGTTCAAGAGTTGTGACTTCACTGTGGATGTAGGCTGTACGAATATCATGATTTAGGAGATATTCGCTCAATTCTTCAGCCATGCGTTTAGTTAGTGTTGTAACCAATACACGCTCATGACGACTGATACGCTGATGGATTTCCTCTTCCAAGTCATCTATCTGATTTTCCGTGGGACGCACCTCAATGACAGGGTCTAATAGACCAGTGGGTCTGATAATCTGCTCTACCACAACACCTTCTGCCTCATTGAGTTCATAGTCGGCTGGGGTAGCACTCACGTAGATGACCTGATGGACCATCTTGTTGAATTCGTCGAAGGTCAGTGGACGATTGTCAAAGGCTGCCGGTAGTCGGAAACCGTATTCCACCAGATTGGTTTTACGAGCTCTGTCACCTCCCCACATGCCTCCAATCTGCGGAACGGAGACGTGGCTCTCATCAATGAACATCAGGTAGTCTTCAGGGAAGAAATCCAACAGGCAATATGGGCGTTCACCTGCCTGACGGCCGTCAAAGTAGCGGGAATAATTTTCAATACCAGAACAATGTCCTAACTCCTTGATCATCTCCATGTCGTATTCTACGCGTTCTTTGATCCTGTGAGCCTTGATGGGTTCTCCCAATTCCTCAAAAAAGGCGATTTGCTTCACTAGGTCGTCTTGAATCTGCCGAATGGCAATATTGGTCTGTTCCTGTGTGGTCATAAAGAGGTTGGCGGGATAAAGCTTGTATTCCTCAAATGAAGCCATACGCATCATAGTGACATTGTCAAGCTCCTCAATGGCGTCAACCTCATCATCCCAAAAAGTAATACGCAGTATGACGTCGCTATATGCCATTGCAATATCGATAGTGTCACCTTTGACGCGGAAGGTTCCTCGTTTGAGCTCAATATCGTTACGGACATATAATGCCGATACTAATTTTCTTAACAGAACATTACGGTCTAGTATTTGTCCGCGATGAATTTCAATAATATTTTCGCTGAGAGCAACAGGACTTCCCATACCGTATATGCATGAAACTGATGATACAACGATAACATCTTTTCTTCCTGACATCAAACTACTTACCGCACGAAGACGAAGACGATCTATTTCCTCATTGATAGCTAAATCCTTCTCGATATATGTATCAGTAGTAGGCAGATAAGCTTCAGGCTGATAATAGTCATAATAACTGACATAATATTCAACGGCATTGTCAGGAAAGAAACCACGCATCTCGTCATAAAGCTGACCTGCCAGCGTCTTGTTATGCGACAGAATGAGTGTCGGCTTGTTGACGTTGGCAATTACATTGGCCATAGTAAACGTTTTACCAGAGCCAGTCACACCCAGCAATACCTGCGATTTGTCACCATTCTCCAGCCCCTCCGTTAGCTGTCGAATGGCTTCTGGCTGGTCACCGGTTGGCTTATATTTTGATGTTAATTGGAAGTTCATATTGTGCAAAGGTACGAAATAAATCATAAATTGCACACTAATTCCATAATTTTTATCAAAAACCTTTGGTTTTCAGAGGAAAATATGTAATTTTGCACTCCAAATTAGATTACAATGAACAAAAACATACTTATCATACTCCTTTTTGCTGCACTTATGACAGGGTGTGCGACAGAATATACCACTGTTTTAAAGTCGGTAGACAATACCTATAAATATGAATATGCCAAACAGGCTTTCGCGTCTGGCAAGTTCCAGCAGGCTGTTACTTTGCTGGAAGAATTGGTGACTCTGCAGAAGGGTAGGGGTAATGCTCAGGAAAGTCTATACATGTTAGCCATGGCACAGTATTGCAATCGTGACTACGATGCTGCCAGTGCCACATTCCGCAAGTATTTTCAGAGTTATTCCAAGGGTGAATATGCCGAGCAGGCTTCTTTTCACATCGGGCAGTCATTGTTTCAGAGCATGCCTGATCCACGTCTTGATCAGTCGGCAACCATTGGAGCCATTAATGCTTTTCAAAGTTTTATCGACTATTATCCCGATTCTCCTTTACGCGAACAAGCTCAGAAGCAGTTGTTCATCCTTCAGGACAATCTTGTGATGAAAGAATATCTCTCTGCTCAGCTTTATTATAACTTAGGCGGCTATTTCGGCAATATCAATGCTAACACTGAGTCGAACTATGAGTCATGTATCATTACCGCCCAGAATGCATTGAAGACATATCCTTTTACTAGTATGCGAGAAAAATTCTCCGTTCTCATCATGAAAAGCAAGTTTGAATTGGCACAGAATTCATCTCATGAAAAGCGTGTGGAGCGTTATCGTGACGCTGAGGACGAATGCTACGGTTTTTTGACAGAATTTCCTGAGTCGGAAGAATGCAAGACAGCAGAGAGATTCATAGTAAAATGCAAAAAAGTCACAGGAGACTGATAGAGATTTTTATTTTTTTTGAGTTTAAAGTTAATATAAGAATATATGGATTACAAGAAATCAAAAGCACCGGTTAATACCGTTACACGCAACATCATGGATCTAGCGAAAGACACTCACAATATCTATGAGAGTGTAGCTATCATTTCTAAGCGCGCCAACCAGATTAGCGTACAGATCAAAGACGACCTGTCGAAAAAACTAGCTGAATTCGCCTCATACAACGACTCACTTGAAGAAGTGTTCGAGAATCGTGAGCAGATAGAAATCTCGCGTTATTACGAGAAACTCCCCAAGTCAACACTATTGGCTACTCAGGAGTTTATCGAAGACAAGGTTTACTGGCGTGACCCTGCTCAGGAGTCTCGCGATGTTTCAGGATCTGACGAAATGTACGACTAAACACTTTTACTGGCATTATGATACAGCGAATCCAGAGTGTCTACCTTATTGTGGCTGTTATTCTTGGAATGGTATTCTTTATGGCATGGTCATTATTCATCATTCAGATGTTTGCCTCGGCTGTGAGTCTGATTGCCATTTTCCTGTTTAAGAACCGCCCCCGACAAGCAACACTTTGCCTTGTCAGCATACTGGTTCATTTCGTGTGGTATATCGCACTGGCTGTACTCATTCAACAAGGACAGCAATCGGCAACATCTCTTCCTTTAACTGCATGTCTGCCACTTGTTGCTGCCATTTTTTGCTTTATGGCTCGCCGTGCCATTCTTGCTGACGAGAAGCTGGTACGCGCTGCTGATCGAATTAGATAACCAATTGTATTAATGGGAGTTACAGATATCAGTACTGTGACTCCCATTTTTATTTCCTTATTTCTTTACTGGAATCTTATCAATTCGCTTCTGGTGGCGCCCGCCTTCGAACTCAGTACTGAAATACTCATCCATAATCTGACGGGCAGTGTCCTCGTTAATAAAACGACCAGGCATTACCAGCACGTTTGCGTTGTTATGCTGACGGATCAAGTGTGCTATCTCAGGAATCCAGCATAGGCCGGCACGAATGGATTGATGCTTGTTCAAAGTCATGCTGATGCCTTCGCCGCTGCCACATATGGCAATACCCTGAAATACCTCGCCATGTTCGATGCCCTCAGCCAGAGCATGACCAAAGTCCGAGTAGTCACACGAGTCCTCTGTATATGTACCATAGTCATTATACTTGTATCCCTTTTCCTCGAGATACTTCTTCACAAACTGCTTCAAAGCAAAGCCGGCATGGTCGCTGGCAAGTCCAATTGTTTTTATTTCCATAGTTGTATAAATTAGATGTGCAAAGGTACTAATAAACGAACAAACATCCAAATTTTTCGCCTAAAAAAAACGCATACCAAAAAGCTTAACGCCCAAACGTCCAATTCAGGTGATGGGTGATAGGTGATACCTCGTTTTTGACTTTTGGGCGTTAAGACATTTTTTAGAAATTGAAAAAGAGGTGGAACCACAACAGTTCCACCTCTTTAATTATAGGGTAGGGGTGTGCCAGCGGTTTTCGCCGCTGAGCACACGTTTTTATTCCTCCCAGTTCTCCTGAGATTTGCGGATGTAAGTCTTGTAGCGGAGCTGAGCCATCTTCTGTGCCTCGGCAAAGAGCTCCTCGGCCTCGTTAGGATAAGCCTTCTTCACTGACAGGTAACGAACCTCACCGAGCAGGAAGTCGTGGAAGTTCTCCCAGTTGGGCTCCTTAGAGTCGAGTGAGAACGGATTCTTGCCTTCCTCAGCCAGTGCGGGGTTGTAACGCCACAGGTGCCAGTAACCGCACTCCACAGCCTTCTTCTCCTCGGCCTGGCTCTTACCCATACCGCCCTTGGCCTTCAGACCGTGGTTGATACAAGGAGCGTAAGCGATGATGATTGAAGGTCCGTGCCAAGCCTCAGCCTCGCGGATAGCCTTGAGGGTCTGTGCGTGGTCGGCGCCCATAGCAATCTGAGCTACGTATACATAACCATAAGTGGTAGCAATCATACCC
>JAEEGJ010004305.1_pt1 | contig 48861 bp, 42 predicted proteins | sample 8958761 | NCBI WGS metagenome assembly JAEEGJ01 (sample SAMN16246546, study PRJNA631951) | gut metagenome | biome: gut microbiome; feature: rumen; material: RS-attached | host: Bos | place: Iran: Karaj | collected 2018-10
AACCGTGGAAGCTTTGGGCGAAGAATGGTTAAAAATGTATCAAATATTTCTAGAATAAGACATTCCAAAAAAATACGAAACAGCAGTAGAAAATTAAAACATCAATTTTCTACTGCGGAATGTCGGCTGACCATAAGTATAATAGTATTTGTCAGGTAATCTGAACTGACAAATACAGCAGGCTGTGTGGAGATATAAGCTTCCACAGAAAAGACGGAGTAAGCAATTCTCCTGGAGATTGTGTGATATGCTGTTCGCTGTGCAGCGGTCTGCGAAGAAGAAATCATGCTGCTATGGTCGTGTGGAGTGTCAACAGCTCACAGCTTGCCGGTTTCTAAGTAAATAACTCTTTGAATCAAAACGGGGAACTTGTGAAATCTCATTTATTTCCCCGTAAGTTATAACAGTATTCCTAATCACCTCCATTGATGATCGGAATTTTCTTTTACCCCCCCCCAGTATCTGATTCGTTGCTAACCTGAAAAACTGTTTGCCTTCAGCATATGCTGCGACGTAATCCGACAGATCGCACCAGATGTTTTCGCTGAATTCTGAAATTCACATATTCTGTTCTTTCTGCTTTTTTCATAAAATCTTTGATGATGTTGCATCGGTGGAAAAAACGCCTACTCAGCTGAGTCTGGAATGCAGACCTTATTTCATGCATTGTATTCCCGCCTGTTTCATATTAATGGTTTATTTATGAATAATCCGATTCCGTAGTGGGAACCGTATCCAAGCATAAGCGGTCCGTATATTTCCTTTTTGAAGATTATTTTTACGTGAAATTTAACGTACTGCATAGGCTTTCTAATGCCTCTGTAGAGAATGGTGTTATTGTTCTTCAGTTTGCTAATATGAATTTCTTCTACATTTTCTTCAATTCCGAAGTTTCTCAGTTCTCTTAATATCTGTCCCTTTACAGTATCATTCCCTTTATTTTTTATATGCCTCGGAGGAACGAAAGGAGTGAGGCTGCGCCATATTCTGGATTTGCCTGCCGTATCTGCAAAAAGAGAAAAAAACGGAATGTTTTCAATAAACAGCGCATAGTTTATCGGAGTCAGTGAGTAGGTTCCGTAATAGCAGCTGATGTTTATTTTTCTGTTCAGAAAATTTTTAATCTTTGCTGAAAATTTCTTGTGATACCAGATGATAAAACCGCATATTAGGTTTTCCTTCCCAACTAGGGGATAGATGTGGATATGGTCGTTGTTTTGCTCAAAATGTTTTGCGCAGGGCGAGTATCCTGAAATTATTCTTACCAGCTCCTCGTTTGAATTTTCATTTTCTGTAAAAATATTTCTGCACAGCACTTTGTGGATTAGATCCGAATAGACTGTAACTTGGTTCAGTTGAAGATCAAAGTTAGAAGTTACGTCATATTTTATAAAATCTCCTGTGAAGAGTTCTTTTTCATTCTCCACCTTGTAACCGTATTCATGTATGCTGTTGTTCAGCAGAGAATCGTTTATTGATCGTCTGCATGAATTTTCTGAATAATTATCCCAGTAGTAGTTCTTCATAATGTATTTAAGCCAGATGATCTTTTTTTCTTCCTTATCGACGGGATGCATATAAATTCCGCCTATCGGTTTGATATTTTTGTTTGTGATCTTTATGGTGGCGGGAATAAAGCTGTTGGCTGTATCAATAAGGCTCTGCAGTTTATCCAGATCTCCTTCATAGACGCCGGGGTAAAGAAAACAGATCGCATTTGTTTTCAGCGGTGATTCGTAACTCCACAGAGACGGTTGTTTTTCTGAAAGAAATTTAAGGAATTCGATAGCCTGCTTTTTCTGAGGTACGCAGTCGCTTGCATAATTTAAAACTATCTGGTGCCATGCAGGATCGAATATTCTTATTTCCCTCGGCAAATCTATAAAAAAACTTCCGAATGAACAGTTCTGATCAGCGTTTGCTATCAGTTCGAGAAGTATCATTGAAGCGGTTTCTCCAGCAGTTTTCCGATATCACGGTTTAGTATTTCTGAATTGGAATGATTTGGACGAAAGTTTGATACCTGTCCCTTTGAGTTGTAATAAACGGTAGCTTCACAATATTCATCCACGTTCTGATTTCCGATGCTGTCATGAAGTTTGCGGAGTATGACAATTTTAAGAGCATACTGCTGGCGATTAAGAAGTTTTACTTCTGCATTAATGCTTTTGACAATTTTTTTAAAGTAATCAAGAATCTCCTGTTCATTCGGAGTAAGTGTAACAGATCCTTCACTGATTTTTTCTTCGACATATCTTTGCCCTCTGAGACAGAGCAGTTCATTGAAAACATTTTGAGGCAGCGGTGACATTTTGGGATCTATAGTGAAATTTGAAATTTCAGATTTTCCGTTGTAGTAGATTGAAATAACAGCCTTGTATTGTGGATCTGAAGGGGATGAAACGTGATATTTTTCAAGGTATGAGTGGTGTTTGATATCAGTCAGATATAACCCGGATTTGTTCAGAATTGTTATAACATTTCTGGCCATCCATCCGTTTATCGAGTCAAATTTTGCTATGCCGTACTGCAGAAGAATTTTATTCCAGTCAGGATTTTCCTGCGTCTGCAGGCTCTCATCGCTGACAGCGGGATCAGGATCCGCGGAAACAATATCTGTATTGCAGGTACTTATCTGTTGAAACGGCTCAAAATCTTCCTGCTCCTTACCGTTCATGGCGTAAAAGCTGTTATGCAGATTGTCTCCATATGGAGTAAACGGCATGATTTCAGGCGGTGCATCGTATAAATAGTCCTCGTTGGTCTGATGCTGCGGGTTTATGAACTGCTGATTTCCGGTATTGTTAATAACGGATGGATTATGAGGAATTGTAACAGTGCAGTCGTTAAGGGCTGAAGCATCGAATTTAATATTGTTAAATTTGCCGATATCTGCAGGATCTATGACAAACAGCATTTTTCTGGCCCTTGTAACAGCCGTGTAGTACCAGTGAAACAGTTCTTCGTTACCGGTTCTGGCACGGCGGTTGAGGGAGTACAGAAATACATAATCCCATTCATTTCCCTGGGATTTATGGCAGGTTATGGCATACCCATAGCGGACTCTGATAGCCTCCTTGAAGCAGATATTTTGAGCTTCATTTTCGTTTCTGTCTTCTCTGCCTGCAATAGCCTTGATTTTTTCAAGTGCTCTGATTTCCGGAATGGAAATGTCGGCACCAGAGGCGGTAAGATCATTGAGCAGGATCCAGCAGTCGAAAGTTATTACCTCTCCGTTATATTCTTTTTTTCTCAGACGCACCTTCTGTGCTTCGAGCGTTACAGTGAAAGTAGAGGAATCGCCGTTATTCTTTGAATATTTAACAAACGGACTGCCTGTATAATCTGATGACAGGTCCTTCTGCTTGATGTTTACGCTGACTTCTAATTTATGAAAATTAGGAAGGATTTCTGTAACCTGCACGAAAGTTCCGTTGGCCAGAAATATTTCCTCGTAAATATAGCTGTTCTGCGTAACAATAAGTTTGTCGCGAACTTCAATCAGCTCCGGAGCAACAGAGTATATATGTCTCCTTACCCGTTTGTTGATTTCAAATGCTTCGCTGTTGCTGAATGTTATGAACTCTCCTTTGCTGTTAATCATGTTGCGGCATGCCGCAAAGAAGATCCTGATAATTTCATCGTTTATTTCGGATCTGTAGTAACCGTTTTCAGTAATATCTGCAGGAATTGTATTTGTCTTCCCGCTGTGCACTGTATCAGACAGCTCCAGTACGTCATTTCCTGTTTCTATTTTGAGTGTCGAAAAATCATTTGTCTTTATTGAATTTCTTATTTTGGTCGCATTTGCGAGGATTGTGCTGTTTGAATTTTGGCGAAGCACATCCGAAAGTTCGAACTCGTCGGTGTTGAATTGCAGTTTGCTACTGAGATAGTCAAAATTCAGTGCAGGAGAGAAATTCATCCCGACAGGAAACAGCTGTGCGGGATCTCCGCAGAAGATAATCTTGTGCATGTGCCGGCTTTGTTCACCGATAAATGCAAACTGAAAAATATCGTTCAGAAGCATGCCGGTTCCAAATCTGAATTCATTCATTTCACTGTACTGATTACCAATCATTGATGCTTCGTCAAAAATCAGCAGCAGCGGATTACAGTCGTTCTGATAACTGCCGTTTATCGGGATGATATACTTTTTCTTCTCATCTAATTTGGAGTAGAAGGAAGATAGTTCTGCCAGCTTTTCTGCGTGTTTTACTGATATTTCAATCGCAGATTCGCTGAAATTGTGATCGAATGTCTTTGCGGATCCGGTTCCTTTCCGTATGCTCGGGGTGTCATATATTCCCCTGTGCACAGTTGTGCATCTGTTGCTTCCGGTGATTTTATTAAGTACCATGGCCGCCCGTCCCGTAGGAGCCAGAAGACCGTACTGCCATTTTTTAGCAACAGTGCTCATGTAATCGTTAATCAGGCACAGAACAGTACTTTTGCCTGTGCCTGCGTACCCCTTCATAATAAAAATGTCTGATTGCGGATTTTCGAGAAACTGACTCAGTTTTTCTATGAGTGTCATTTGCGAAGGTGTAAAAATGAGAGGATTTTTTCTGCCGAATTTTGCGGCTATGCTTCCGTCATGTGTATTTCCTTCAGAACTGTCGTTTCCTGAAGTGTTTTCCGGGAGCTTTGATATCGATAATTTCTGAGAAAGATAGTTATTGTAGTCTGAAGCAAAGTTTTTTAATGAGATTTGTTCATTCATATCGTTTCTCCTCTCCTTTTGCATAACGTACAAAAAAGGATCTCTCTTATATGTGAGATAACTCTATTTTTATTACATTTTTTTGCGTATGAAGTCATGTTTTGTTTTTTGAAAGAGATGAATTGAAAAAATACTGTGATAAAAGGAAAAAGTATGTTTGATTGGAGAATTTATGGACATATATTCTGACGATCCTGCTGAAGCTGGCAGAATTGCGAAGGTTGCGCAGCGTGAGATTAATGTTTCATATGCCATAACACCTGAAATGATGCTTGCATACAGGCGCTGCCGCAGAGAATGCTGGCTGAGATATCATGATCAGCAGTCTGATGAGGATGGATCCGGTTCCGCCAGAGAGACAGATAGTCTTCCTCCTCTTGATATTGAACTTGATCTTGAAGATGGGGGCAGGGCGTCTCTGCTTGAAAACAGACTGTGTGTCTCCGGTAACAATCTTCTGCGAACATATGTTTCTCTGTGTACTCTTCCTTCCGGAGCTGCATCAATAATGATTTTCAATAAAAATCTGTCTCCGGAGGAGTGCAAACTGAAACTGGCTTTTGATTCCTATGTTCTAATGGAGCAGAAAATCGTATGTCGCATAGGTCTTATAAGAAATAGAATGGGTACCCTGTGCGAGGTTGTTGAAATCTCAGACTACATGATAAATGAGATGATACATCTTATAAACGGTGTTTTTAAACTCATAAGAAGCAGCCGCCAGCCAGTAGTGAAGGATTTTTCCGCTGCATGCGACACGTGTCCTCTTGCGGAGAGATGTCTTCCTGATGAAGCAAATATTCTTGCAGGCTATGATCAGCTTTCAGATACAGTTCAGCGCAGGTTGTTTGCTCAAAGGGACGATCGCGAGCCATATTATGTTACAAATCAGGGAGCGACAGTATCTGTCACGGGAAATGAGCTTGTTGTTTCAAGTGAGGATACAAAAGTATCGAAACCTCTGACTGAAATCCGCGATCTTGTTCTTATGGGGCAGATTCAGATTACATCACAGGCGGTAAAACGTCTTTGTGACAGCGGAGTTCCCGTTATTTACCGCTCCACTGCCGGCTGGTTTTACGGAATGACAGTCGGACCGAAATTCGGTGTTCATAACGCTGTTTCGCTTCGCGGTCAGATTATCTGCGCCTCTGATCCTTGCTGTGCAGCATCGATTGCCGCTGAGATGATAGCTTCAAAAATACATAATCAGCGTGTTTTGATGATGAGAAATTTGAGAGGAACAGTTCAGGATGAGTATCTGACTCCTCTTTTTAAAAGACTTTCCATTCTTCAGCACTCTGTTCATGCGGCAAGATACGCCCAGAAAATACTTGGCATAGAGGGAGAGTCTGCCGCTTTATATTTCGAAGGTTTTGAAAAATATGTGGAAGGGTGCAGAAATGATTTCCATATCAGTGATCGAAACAGACGTCCGCCCAGGGATCCTGTCAACTGCATGCTTTCTTTCGGTTATTCCCTTCTTGAGACAGATATCACGGTTGCAGTTTTATCGGAAGGTCTGAATCAGTGGATTGGATTTCTTCACAGTCAGCGAAGCAGCAAGCCGGCACTTGTTCTTGACCTGATGGAGGAATTCAGACCGATAATTGTGGATTCGCTTGTTATCGGAATTATTTCAAGGAATCTTCTGAAAATTGACGATTTTGAATTTGTCAGTGAGAATGAAACGGCTCCGTGCTGCAGGTTTAAGCATGGTGCCAGAAAAAAATTCATTGGACTGTATGAAAACAAGGTTAACACACTGGTTACCCACCCTTTTTTCAATTACAGAGTTTCATGGAGAAAAGTTTTTTCACTTCAGGTGAAAATACTCTGCAAGGTTCTGCGTGGGGAACTGGATCGATATAAAGGTATGGAGATGAGGTAGTTTGTGCGTAATTTTTATATAGTGGCTTATGATGTTTCTGATGACAAACTGAGAAGAAAGGTAGCAAAATATCTGGAGGGACATGGTCAGAGACTTCAGTATTCTGTTTTCTGCTGTCGCCTCAATAGCAGGGAATTTGAATCACTTGGCAGGGATCTATCCCGGCTGATCAGCGAAGAGCCGGAGGCCACGGTAATTTTTGTCAATGCCGGAGAGGTGACAGGACGAGCATCCCAGCCTGATATATACTGGCTTGGCGAAAAAAAGGTAGACTGTTCGTCAAACAACGTTGTTTAGAACCGTATAATAAAATTACAGGCGTTTTTTTTATCTCATTGAGTGGTTAGAGGGGAAAAATTTATTATGGATCAGGTTGAAGCTTTTGATGAAAATTTCGGGAAGGGTAAAATTATCTGTCCTGTGTGTGCAGGAGATGAACTCGATAATCCCGGGGATATCTGTTCTGAATGCGGGTGGGAGTTCGATAGAATGCAGTACGCGGATCACGAAGATGCAGACGGTGCCAACATTTTAAATGTAAATGAATCAATTCTCGAGTATGTTCTTCTGAACAGTGCAGATGCAGAAGTCGGTGATGAAGTCAGAAAGGCAAGATATGAATTTGATGATATAGTTTCTGTCATCATGAATAAATGCAGTCAGGGAGCAGTCCAGGAGGATGAATTTAACGCCGGTGAAATAAAAAAGGCAAGGCAGACGTATATGGACAGGCTTAATGCACTGCTTCGCAAATGCATTGTAAAGAGATAGGTTTTGATTCTTTCTGTTCTGAACCGGTGCAGACAGTGGCCTAATTCTGCTGTCAAACCTGATTGGTGTTTTTTTTGTGGGGATAACGGCAGCTGTCAAATTTTTTTAGGAATGTTTGATAGTTGCTTTTTTACTTCCGACTTATCTTTTAACAGCACAAATACCCGGTTAATGTATTTTTAATCCTGTATCCTGCTGTCCGATAAACTTTTTTTGACAGCCGTTCCTTTATTTTTCCCTTTGACTTTTTTTTATTTGGTTATATTATGCTCATACTGTGATGCAGGTCAAAATAAAAAAATAAGTAAAGACCGCTTTCGCAACAGACTGAAAGGTTTGAAAAATACTCAAGAGGAACAAATAATAATGAACAAAAGCTTAATTTCCTATTTAACAGCGGCAACCGTAGTGGTTGCCGCTTTGCCTGCTGACGCAGCCAATGTTTATAAATCAGATGACACTTCTCTGAATATTATTGGCCGTGTAAAGGTAGATCTTCAGAATAATGATGCCGATGCCAAGCATCGTATGGCCGGTACAGCTCGTTTAGGTGCCAGCGGAACAAGTAAAGTCAATGATTCTGTATCTGTTTTCGGATATCTGTTGTATGATCTTCAGGCACAGGAGACTGATAAAGTTGAGGATAAAATCAAAATTCGCTATGGTTACGTCGGTTTCAATTTTAATGAGTTCGGTAAGCTGACATTCGGCCGTTTGGAGGATGCATTCTACAAGACAACCAAAGTAACAGATATTTTCTGGAACTGGGGTAAAAGAGGTGTTACATACTGGGGACTGAGTAAGAATGACTATGGCGGACGTCAGGACGGACAGGCAATCTACGAATTGAAGCACGGAGGTTTGTCATTTCTCGCTTCATACCGTTTCAAGGATACCAATGATGATTTAAGCTACGGTGCGGGTACAAGTATAGGATATGAGTTTGATCTCGGCGATGATCCTCTTGGTTTCTGGGTAGGCTATAATCATTATGAAGGTTTGAACAGTAACTGGGATCCGGTCAAGGGTCTTTATGTTGGTGCTGATAAGGAGGAAATAGCAGGATCTGTTTACTACGGTACCCGCGGAGCTCCAGGAATTTACGGTGCCCTGGTTTATAACTACGGCAAGCTTGAGAAGACATACAAAGGAAGCGGAATCAATACAGTGCTTTCCTATACCACCCCCGGTCAGATGTTCAGCATATATGGCTCATATGCCTATATCTGGAATCATGACAGAGAAATGACAAAGAATGTTGATGGTATCAGAAGCGACCGCAAGGCTCTTTCAAATTTCTTCAATATCGGTATTGATTACAACATAACCTCCAATGCTGTTATTTATATTGAAGGTGAGCACCGGTACAAGGCTGTATTTAATAAAGAAACAGCAAATCTGTTCACTTTAGGCTTTATATATAATTTCTAGAATTTTATTTTTTTTTCATGCCGGCTCCGGAGTCTCTTCGGGGCCTTTTGTTTCTGTAAATATCTTCTGTTTCGGGTGATACCCTTCTTCAAAATTCAATCTCATCTAAATATTTCATGCTGTTTTGATGTAGTCGGACTTTCTTAGATTAATAATTGCTTTGTTTATATTATAAATAAACAAATATTATTATTTATGTAATACATTCAGACTAAATAAAATTAATATCACCTTGATTTATAAGGATATTAATTGTTGGCATGATAATTGATATTAATTTGGTAGAACGGAGGAGAAGGAAGATGATTGAAGCAAATGGAAATTTAGTCAAATGCAGCAAGAAATCAACCTCATCTGCCGGAAAAAATGAAGCTGATATGGTTTCCCGCTATTGCGCCGGAGGGATACTGAAGTTCAATCTTCATATAGTAGAACACTGCAACTACAGCTGCAGGCACTGCTTTGCAAAGTTTAACTGCCGCAGATCGCTTAGACTGGAACAATGGAAAAAAATTGTGGATAACTGTCACAATGCGTTTCCTGACTGCTATTTCAACATAGCTGGCGGAGAACCCCTGCTGACCGCTTATTTTACTGATCTCGTAAGATACTGCAGAGAACTTGGACACAGAGTTTCCGTGATAACCAATGGATCTCTTATTACAGATCGCTGGATCAGGGAAAATGTTCCTCTGCTTGATACTGTCGGTATTTCTCTTGACAGCCTGGAGCCTGATACCATGCTCAGACTGGGAAGATGCTCGAGGACAGGGAAATATCTTGATCGTTTCTCAGTGAGAGAAATTATGGAAAAGATCAGCGCGGTCAATCCGGATTGCAAAATCAAGGTTAATACGGTTGTGTCATCATTCAACAAGGATGAGAACATCGGTGAGGAGATCCGCTGTCTGCCTGTTTCCCGATGGAAGATTCTCAAGATGCTTCCATTTGATAACGGCTGTTTCAATAACTATGAGCTTAAAATTTCCAATGATGAATATGAAAAGTACATCTGTCGCAATGTAGGACAGAGAATAAACTTGTTAAGTGACGGTTCACATGTGCTGCCTCTTGGAGATCACTGCAGTGTTGTTGTTGAGAATAATCTTCAGGGTGGTTATTTGATGATTGATGCCAACGGTGAGCTGGTTGATGATACTCTGAACACAAATTATGTTCCTGTTGTTAACTGTATTGAACATGATGTTAGGGACGGAATGGCACGTCTGAATTTTAACCGGAAACTGTATATGTCTCGATACGGCGGATAAAAGCGGCTGCAGGTTTGAGATTCTGCTGTGATGATTTGGAAATGGAACGTTATTTCATATCGGTCAGTCGGAAATTCTCAATCCGTTCAAATTACTGATGTTTTCTACTGCTCGTGTAGGTATGACAAGTGGATGAATCTTCATGGCAGCACTGGCTGACAGGGTTTAAATATCCGCACAGTCGGAGTCAGTCAGAAACAGCTCTCGGTCAAGGCTCGGCTGTGCTGTTTTTAAGCACGAATGTCCGGATTATCTGAAACAAGAATGAAATAGGAGAAGAAAATGAAATTATTTAAGAGCAGCAATCTTCCGGCTGAAAGATCAAACCGTGTCCGCAGTTCTCTTACGGTTGTCGATACCATGGATAATTTTGCAGATGCTGTTGGTGAGTTCAGTGAGGCGGCCAGAAATTACGCCGAGTCTGTCAGAATTTCGTCTCAGAGAAGTCTTATCAGGTCTCATGAAAAACTTAAGGATACGATTGAAAACAGTTCATTAAGCGATAGCATGCTTCGGGAAATTCTGGGATCGGATTATTACCGTTATCGCGACTAGTTTATGACAAAACGATTTTATCCGGCCAAAGCAAAAAGGAGGAGACAATGAGAAAACTGACAGAATACGGAAAAAACGACTGCAGGAGTTCGTCAGATGTGACGTTTGATGAGATTGTTAAAAATGTGTTCAGTGCATGCTCAGATTCAGCCTCTGCAATGAAAAATGCATCCCGGACTATGAAAAACAATTCATTGATAAATCGAATTAAAGCAAGAGAGAGAGCACAGAGCCGCAGAGACCCGTTTGCTTTTACTGCAGATGAAATTGAGAGAGCCCTCGGTCCTGATCATCGCTGAATGATGAGCAGATATTTTCTGGAAATGAAAACTGCAAGCGCGATGCGGAAGATTGCAGATTGTACAGCCTGTGCAGTCATGTGAGAGTTTAGCGGACTTTTGTTTTAGGCGGTGTGATAGTTATGATCGGATCGGCAAAAATCAGAGACATCGGTGCTGCAGAGGTTGAATACATATCTTCGGATAAAAGAGACTGAGGTCCGTTTTGATCAGGTTGAAAATTTAAAAGAGGGGAGAAATATATGAGTTTTCTTGATGATTTGTTTGAGACTGCAGGAAATATTTTTTCATCCACAGTCAATATTGCCGCAGCCGTGTCAGACGGGTTGAAGAATTGTTCTGAGAATATGCTGAGGGATAATATTTTAAAATATGCCAGGTTACTGAAGGAAAGTGATGAGAGCCTGCATGGATCTACTGCACCGAATTGGTTTTATGTTGAAAAGGCCAAGGAGACTTTTCTTGAAAACTATGTGATCCCTTATGATAAAAGGAGTTCATATGAATTCTACTCGAGCAGATTCTGCAAATCATCTCTGATTAAATTGAAGTGAGGTATTTCTGTCTGCAGATCTGTTATAAAGTTTAACGACAGTTTGCAGTCGGCGGTTGAAACCTGATACTCTCCCATCGGGTATGCTCCGCCGGCTGCTTTTTTTTAATTAAGGTTTTCAGAAACGTTTTTTTTGCAACCTGACTTTTTGGTATTATTGAAACATTGTATTTCCATTCAGTGTTTTCAGGGGGAGAAATGGCAATCAGGAGATACGGTCTTCGTTCCCGGGTTATTATCTATACCTTGCTTCCAGTTTTTGTTATCGGTTTGTTTTTTGCGGGAAACTATATGCTCAACCGCTACAATCAGATAGAGAACAGTATTATTGAGGAGGGACTGAGTATTATAGAGCCCATGTCTCTGGCTCTTGAAAATCCCTACAATGAAGATGATCAGCTGATTATCAAGAAAATTATCAATTATGTTCATCGTAAGCATTCAGATTTAATTGACTGCATCGCAATTCTTGATGAATCACATAATATTTATGCCGTTTCCAACTATTCCTCCGATGTGGAAAAATTCAAGGACAGCGATACAGAAATGCTGTCTCCCTATACAAGTGTCCAGTTTTTTCAGAACTACATAGTGATGAGGACACCGATCTTTTCTGAAATCACAAGGGATTCACAGGGATATATCAAAGGGATTCAGATTAACTCCAGACTGCCATCAGAACTGATAGTCCGGGGCTTTGTGTGCGTCAAACTTAACAAAACTCCGGCTCTTCTTGCTCTCTACAAGGATTTGACATTGTCACTTTTTGTTGTGCTGGCAGGTATGGTTCTTGCGCTTATTTTCGCCACAAATCTCATCAAGGAGGTTGTGGAACCGATCAAGAGAATGATAAAAGCTATCAACTCTATTAAGGACGGACAGCTGGATACCAGAATAACCGGGGGCATGTATGGAGAACTTGAACGTCTTCGTTCCGGTATCAACGGTATGGCCAGATCCATTTCCGCGTATCATAATGAAATGCAGCAGAATATTGATCAGGCAACATCAGATCTGCGTGAAACGGCGGATCAGCTTGAGATTCAGAATGTGGAACTGGAACTTGCCAAACGGCAGGCTCAGGAGGCAGCCAGGGTTAAAACCGAATTTCTTGCCAACATGTCTCACGAACTGCGTACTCCCCTCAACGGCGTTATCGGTTTTACAAGGCAGCTTCTTAAAAGCAAACTTACTCCATCCCAGCATGAATATCTGATTACTATCGAGCGCTCAGCGAAAAATCTCTTGAGCATAATCAATAATATTCTTGATTTTTCCAAACTTGAGGCGGGAAAACTGACCTTTGAAAAAATTCCGTTCAGCATAAGAGATACAATTGAGGAGACACTTATGCTGATGGCTCCGTCGGCTCATGAGAAGGTTGTTGATCTTTCTTTCTATATTGATCACAGGATACCTTATCTTTTAGTTGGAGATCCTCTTCGTCTGCAGCAGATTATTCTGAATCTTGTTTCTAACGCTGTTAAGTTTTCCGAAGCCGGATCTGTCAATTTGACCGTGCGTGCGGTTGAACAGAAAACCGCGCAGTCGGAAAACAGTGACATGCATATATATATTGAGTTTTCGGTTAAGGATACAGGTATAGGAATAAGTTCCTCCCAGCAGCAGAAACTTTTCCAGCCGTTTATTCAGGCGAATAATTCCATTTCTAGAACCTTCGGAGGTACCGGACTAGGTCTTGTAATTACCCAGAAGCTTGTTAACCTGATGGGTGGCGGCATAACGGTAAAGTCGCAGGTTGGCAGAGGTTCGGTTTTTGCCACAACACTTCCTCTTGAACTGGCGCAGATGCCCGGAGAACAGAATCCGGTTGTTGCACAGATGCAGAATTTGAATGTTCTTCTTATAGACGGCAACCAGTGGGCGCGTGAATCGCTCAAGCAGCTTATGGAGGATTGGAACATGAAAGTGTATGCTCTGTCATCTGCAGATTCTGTCAGAACGCTGCCTATTCAGGATTTCTTTATAACAATGGTAGGAGTTGATGAACACAGCGATCGTAATGAGATGATTGCTATTTTTGATGCACTTCCAGATGCTCCGTTTGTTGTCCTTTCCAATTCACACGATGTTGAAATCAATAATCGCTATAAACGCATGGGAGCATTCGAATGTCTGATAAAACCGGTGCTGCAGGAACGACTTCTGGAATGTTTCTGCCGCCGTCTTAATAATTCAGAGAGCTGCGAAACTGAGACATCCGGTGATGATTCGGATCTGAAGAACAATGTTCGCCGCAATATCTGTGTGCTGGCGGTTGATGATAACCAGGCAAATCTGAAACTTATAACAACTCTACTTGCGGAAAAGGTGACCATGGTGGATGGCGCCAGCAGCGGTGCCATGGCAGTAGAAATGTGCCGAACTAAAAATTATGATCTGATTTTCATGGATATTCAGATGCCGGTTATGGACGGTATCAGTGCTCTTAATCATATCCGCAACGACGAACATGGATGCAATATTAAAACACCTGTGGTTGCTGTTACGGCACTTGCAATTCCTGGTGAGCGCGAGCGCCTTATGAAACTTGGCATGAATGAATATCTTTCAAAGCCTATCGATGAAGCATCTCTTAATCGTTTGCTCGATAAAACAGGAGATCTCGGCATCTCCGATGTCAGTGTGGCTGATGTTCATGATGAATTTCTGCAGGGGCAAAACTCTTCAATCCGCGACCCTGAACTAGCTCTCAGACAGGCTGCAGGAAAGAAGGAACTCGCTCTTGAAATGCTTGAGATGTTTCTTTCATCTATTCAGCCGGTGCAGGATGTAATCAGCAGAATAGACACGGTTCCGGAGCCTGAAATGATAAAAATAATTCACAAGATGGCAGGCGGCGCTGCGTACTGCGGAATGCCAAGGGTTCAGAAAATATGTAATCTGGTGGAGATCGGTTTAAGAGGCGGGAAGAAACTCAGGGATGTTGAGCCCGAGTTATATGAACTGGATGATATTCTTGAGGCGGCTAAAAAGGAAAGCGACCGCTGGATAGCTGATCTTAAAACACCGTGACTGCACAGGGTACGGCGGATATCAAAGTTAAGAAGAGAAATGGATATTTTTTCACTTTGTTTTTTGCCGTGTTTATCCTGTTGTTCCGAATTTCACTGTCCGGCAGTAATCAGTTCATGCAGAACTGTGTGAACTGCTGGATTTTAATGATTTCAGAATCAGACAGCATAGTATTTTTTGCTGTCAGATTTTCTTTATCTCTGATTTCGCCTGTTTAAAAGACAGAAAAATCCACTGTTTGTTATCATTGGACACGTTTTTGAAACAGTGCTTTGCAAGGGATTAAAAGTATTGTGGTATACTGAAAATCACGGAATGGGTGAGTGCTAGTTCAGCTTTAATTTGTCTTTCAATTCATCCGCTTGTGAGCAGGAGTTTGAACTCACTGTTTTTTTTGAAAAGGATCTGTAATAAAATATCATCTTTTGGAACGTTTCGATGGTTGCAATAAGAGAAACTCATGACAAGGTCAGATACAGTCTGTCTGAATGGAAAAAATCATTCAATGTAAATGAGAATGATCGTCAGATCATACTTGAAACCTTTGCTTACTGCAGTGAGCGATGCCAGGATAAAAAACTTGAAGAGAGGCTGCAGAAGAGAAGTGCCGAGATGATAGGTATCCTTCTTACTCTCCATATGGATATTGCAACATTGCAGGTTGCAATACTGTACACCCACTATACCGAAAAGCTGATTACAGTTGAACAGGTTGAGAAGGATTTTCCTCAGCTGGTGTCGTCTATTCTCAAGGGTGCCATTGATATGGAGGCAATCCGTTTTCTGCAGAATATGGGTGTAGGAGGGCAGGCTACAGAGACTCAGATTGACAATGTCCGTCGTATGCTTATTGCCATGGTCGAGGATATCAGATCTGTTGTAATCAAACTTTCTGAGCGCATTGCGTATCTCAGGGAGGTTAAGAATGCCGATGAGGAAACAAGGGTTCTAGCGGCAAAGGAGATTTCATCCATATATGCACCTCTTGCCAACAGACTTGGCATCGGTCAGCTGAAATGGGAACTTGAGGATCTGGCATTCAGGTATCTGCACCCTGATACGTATCGTCAGATAGCTGAACTGCTTGATGAAAAACGTATTGACAGAGAAAACTATATTAAGGAGTTTACTGATGAACTCAAGCAGGCTCTTGATGAGGCAGGCATCGAGGCCGAGGTGTACGGACGTCCCAAGCATATATACAGCATATGGCGCAAGATGCAGAAAAAACACCTTGATTTTCACGAACTGTATGATGTCAGAGCGGTAAGAATTATAACAAAGGAGCTTTCAAACTGTTATGCGGCTCTGGGTATTGTGCATACACACTGGCACCACATACCCAAGGAATTTGATGATTACGTGGCCAATCCGAAGCCGAACGGATACCAGTCTATTCATACCGTGGTTCTCGGCCGGGGCGGCAAGGCGGTTGAGATTCAGATTCGAACAGAGAAAATGCATCAGGACGCTGAACTTGGTGTGGCCGCCCACTGGAAATACAAGGAAAACAAGAACAGTACGGACACACCTTATGAGGAGCGCATAGCATGGCTTAGACAGCTTCTTTCCTGGCAGGAGGATATGGTTGAATCCGGTACTCTTGTGGATGAATTTAAAACGCAGGTTTTTGAAGATCGCGTGTATGTCTTTACTCCCAAGGGTGATGTTGTTGATCTTCCAAATGGAGCGACTCCTCTTGACATGGCGTATCAGATCCATTCCATGATTGGACACCGTTGCATTGGAGCAAAGGTTAACGGTAAGATTGTTCCTTTTACCTACCAGCTTCAGACCGGTGAGCAGGTTGAGATTCTGACACAGAAGGAACCGAATCCGAGTCGTGACTGGCTGAATCCCAACAACGGATTTTTAAAGACTTCAAAGGCAAGATCCAAGGTGTCAGCGTGGTTCAAACGTCTCGACAGGGAAAAGAATCTGGAGGCCGGACGGGAAATACTTGAAAAGGAGCTTGAGCGCAACGGTCTTGAGATAGAAAAGCATGCTCTTGAGGGAGCTCTGTCCAGAGCCTGCGGTCATTATAATCTGACAAATACCGAGGATTTGATTGTAAATGTCGGTGCCGGAATCATCAAGATAAATCAGCTTATCAGTTATATGGAGCTCGGTCTGAAGGATCGGGCAACCATTGCAGAAGAGGATGATCAGCAGATTCTTGATCGGTACGATACGGAAAAGACTGTTAAAAGCAGTCGCTCTGAAAAGGTTTCCGGTAATATTGTCATCAACGGTGTCGGTAATCTTCTGAGTCATGTGTGCCGGTTCTGCCGGCCGGTGCCGGGTGATGATATCGTCGGCTTTATCACTCACGGGCGCGGTATTACGATTCATCGTGTTGACTGTATTAAATTTGCCGATCAGTACAAAAACAGTCCGGAAAGAGTAGTAGAGGCCAACTGGGCGGTTAATTACTCACAGGGTTATACCATAACCATAAGAATCATTGCAGGGGATCGTCCAGGACTTCTGAGAGATATTACAACTGTTATTGCCAATGAAAGGGTCAATGTTATGGGAGTCAGATCAAAGTCCAATGTGAAGACCCAGACTGCGGATATTGATGTGGATCTTGAGGTCTACAATGTCAGTGATTTGAGCAAAATAATTTCAAAGATTAATCAGATAGATGATGTGATAAGCGCAAAGAGAATGTAGCAAGGTCATTTCTTGTAACCTGTGTGACGGTTCCTTTCTGTACTTTGTGTCAAAAGCGGGGGGTGACATATGAAACTTTTGATTGATGCACTTCCTTTCTATCGTCATTTTTTTTGCTTCAGTCTCTCCTGTCTGCTGATTATGACTCTCTTCAGAGTCCTTGGAGCAGGTATGCTGCTGAGCGGTAGCGGTGAGCATTTTCTTTCTCTGTTTTCGGCAGGTCTGGTCACTGACATTCAGGTTACAGGCTGTGCGCTTCTTATTCCGCTGCTTCTTGTTTTTGTGATGTCAGTCGTTCCTGAGGAGATTGCCGCATTTATTCGCAGGATTGAATATACATATCTTGTTGTATTTATAACTCTGCTTCTTCTTTCAGAAATTATTTCCTTTGTCTGTGTTTACATGACCGGCTGCCGTCTGGGTGATTTGCTTTTTGACGACATTCCCTGGGGCAGCAATCTTCCGGTTTTCCTTTACGAAAGCTTTACTTTGGTTTTCCTTGGAGTGCTTGCTGCAGTATTTATGGGATTAATGATATTCCTCAGGTTTGTAAGTGCATTAATGGAGGAGACTCCAAGAGCCGGCTTCCTTTCTGCCGTTTTAACTTTTTTTCTGATTGGTACAGTTGTCTTTTTTTCTGTAAGAGGTTCGTTTGCTGAAGAGACGTTTGATTACCGCATCAGCTTTTTTTCATATAATCGCATCAGCAATGCACTTGTGCCTAATTCCCTGTATTCTTTTTTTGAGTCCTATACCGAGCACCGGTCTGATCCGGAGCCGTTGAGCAGCAGTATACCAGCCAAATACATAGTTGCAGGCATACGGCAGAATACAGGCTTTGATTATTCCCCGGTCTACAGAACACCGTCCCGTCCGACGATGAACATTCTTAAATCCGATTCTGAAGGCGTAAGAAAGAATATTGTTATGATTGTCCGTCCTTCTCTCGGCACTGAGTTTTCCAGAGTTTTCGGCGGACGGAATGTGTCATCGAACTTTGATCGTTTCTGCCTTTCAGGATTATGTTTGCTTAATATGTATGCTGTTTCAAGATCAACCTCAGCCAATCTTGAGGCACTGACATCAGGTGTGATCCCGTCAAGAAACGGAACATTTATGAACAGATTGAGAGGCGAAGGCTTCTACAGTATTGTCAGGCAGTTTAATTATGCCGACTATGACACCGGATTCATATATGGAGATCGTCATGTCAGCGGAGCTTTCAGAAGTTATATCGAGAACAGCGGCTACTCGAGGATTGTGGACTATTCATCCTTTGACGATCTTCAGTATAACGGTATCAGCGGAGCCGGTGATGAAGATATATACAGGGCTGCACTTGATGTTATGGATGAATCATATGTGAACGACAGAAACTTTTTCTGCGTTATTAAAACCAGTGCAGGAAGTTACCCTTATGACTACCCTGTTTCCACCAGGTTTCCTCCTTATTCCTATGATGTAGGCGATGAGGCCTTGAATGCTCTCAACTATGCCGATCAGGTGATGGGGGATTTTTTAGAAAAGCTGAAGGACAGAGGCTACTATGAGGATACTGTTGTTGTGGTTGTGCCGAATCATGGCATCATGTACAGGGATAATAGTTTGATTCCGGTGAAGTCGTTTAAAATTCCTGCCGCCATTGCTGGAAAGGGGATCAGACAGCGTTTCGAACGCAGACTTTTAAGCCAGATAGATATTCCTAAAACTGTTTTAGATCTTGCGGGAATCAGTGCGGCGGTCCCTATGATCGGAATCGACATTCTTTCACCTCCTGAGAGTTTTTCCGGTCGGGCATTTCTTAGATATGAAGGATTTTTTGCGTATCTCAGGAATGACGGAGACATGGGAGTTCTCATGCCTAATGATCGGAAAATTACAATGCGTTACTTTGCGGATGATGCCGGTTTCATGCCTGCGGTATCAAATCCGGCAATAGAGGAGCAGACTTTGTTCTATTCTGTGTTTGCTGATATTCTGCTTGAGAGGTCATGGTATGATGTCGGACCGGAGGAAACTGAAATTAAATGATTTCAGACTGATGATCAGCTTTATTAATTCTTTGTCATGAGTAAATAATTTTGATATATTATAACCGCTACGGGCGTGAGCGTGCGCATTATAAAAAAGTGCAGTTGCACCCCGCTTTTTAATTTAACGGATAAACGCTGAACGGCTCAGTCAGACAATCCTGAAGGTCTTGTTAAGATTGAGGATAGTGGGTAACCGGCAACCAGGCGGACAAAACTCTGATTTTGGATTTTGTTTTTTATATCTGAACGGCATGTTTTGTATTTACGGGATCATCTGTTCAGGTTGCGGACCGCGCTGTGATCTGCAATGTTTTAAATTCTCTGTATCAGTTGAGTCGAATGTCTGTGTTTTTGTTTGAGTATCCTTCCTGTAATCTGATATCTGATTGTCTGAAAGGTGTTTCTTTCGGATTAGCCGTTTTTTAGACGCGCTTGTATGAATAATGGTTCTTTATGGCAACTAAGTATATTTTTGTAACCGGTGGTGTTGTATCTTCCCTTGGAAAAGGAATAGCTGCAGCATCCCTGGCAACTCTTCTTGAATCCCGCGGTCTCAATGTAACAATGATTAAACTGGATCCGTATATAAATGTGGATCCTGGAACAATGAGTCCGATTCAGCACGGTGAGGTTTATGTAACAGAAGACGGTGCTGAAACAGATCTTGATCTTGGACATTACGAGAGATTTATTCGAACCAAAATGTCCAGTCATAATAACTATACCACCGGTAAAATTTATTCATCTGTTCTTGCAAAGGAACGCCGCGGTGAGTATTTAGGCAAGACTGTGCAGGTTATTCCTCATATTACGGATGAAATCAAGTCCAGTGTAAAGGCCGGCGGAGACGGTCATGATATCGCCATAGTTGAAATCGGCGGTACTGTGGGTGATATTGAATCACTTCCGTTTCTTGAGGCGGTAAGACAGTTCGGTGCTGATCTCGGACGTGAGAACACCATATATGTGCATCTCACTCTTGTTCCTTATCTTCAGACATCCGGTGAGGTCAAAACCAAACCTACCCAGCATTCTGTAAAAGAACTTCTCTCCATCGGTATTCAGCCTGATGTTCTCATCTGTCGTTCCGAGTGCAATCTTCCGAGCAATGAGCAGAAAAAGATAGCTTTATTCTGTAACGTTCCGGAGAAGGCGGTTATTTCTCTCAAAGATGTTGATTCGATATACAAGATTCCTCAGATCCTCAAGTCCCAGGGGCTAGATCAGTTTGTTATCGATCGTTTCAAAATCGATTGCCATGAAGCAGATTTGTCTGAATGGGATCAGGTTATCTACCAGCAGGCAAATTCCGCCGGCGAGGTAACAGTCGGCATGGTGGGCAAATATGTATCCCTTCATGATGCATACAAGTCTGTGAATGAAGCGCTGAAGCATGCCGGTCTTAAGAATCTTGTTAATGTGGATATTCGCTACATTGATTCGGAGGATCTGGAAAAGAACGGACTGGAAGAACTTGAACATCTGGATGCAATCCTGGTTCCAGGCGGTTTCGGAAACCGCGGCATTGAAGGCAAGATCATGGCTGCACAGTATGCCAGGGAGCATGGTATCCCGTATCTTGGCATCTGTCTGGGCATGCAGGTTGCGATTATCGAGTATGCCCGTCATGTCGCAGGACTTGAGGGGGCTAATTCCACAGAGTTTGATCGAAACTGTAAGTATCCTGTTATTGCACTTATTACCGAGTGGGTTAACGAGGATGGCGAGGTTGAACACAGATCAGACGGTTCGGATCTTGGCGGAACCATGAGACTCGGTGCACAGCAGTGCAATCTTGAGGAAGGATCAAAAGTTCGTGAAATTTACGGCGAACCGGTAATTTATGAGCGTCACCGTCATCGCTACGAAGTGAACAATACATATATCGACAGACTTACTGAGAACGGTATCAGAGTTAGTGGAAGATCTGCGGATAATAAGCTTGTTGAAATTGTTGAAATACCGGGTCATCCGTGGTTTGTTGCGGTTCAGTTCCATCCGGAGTTTACATCGACTCCTCGTGACGGACACCGTCTGTTTACCAGTTTTATAAAAGCTGCAAAGGATTATAAGAAAGCTCATCTTGGCAGCTGATTTGGGATTTGCGTTTTCTGCGTTATGCGGAAAGCGCTTTGTTTTTTGTTTCTTTATTATTTTTTATAGGAAAAAAAATGGCTAAGATTGTAAAAGTAATTGGTCGTGAAATAGTTGATTCCCGTGGTAATCCTACCGTTGAGGCTGATGTTTATCTTGATGACGGTTCAATGGGTCGTGCCGCAGTTCCTTCAGGAGCTTCTACCGGTGTTCGCGAGGCACTTGAACTCCGTGATGGTGACAAGTCACGTTTCGGCGGAAAGGGTGTTCTTACTGCAGTTAAGAATGTTAATGAAATTCTCGGACCTGCAATCGTAGGTATGGATCCTGTTGATCAGCGCGCTGTTGATAATGTAATGCTTCAGAAGGATGGCGATCCGTTTAAGAAGAATCTCGGTGCAAATGCTATTCTTGCTGTTTCCCTTGCTGTGGCAAAGGCTGCCGCTGCTACAAAGAAAGTTCCTCTTTATGAGCATATTTCTGATCTTAACGGTACTCACGGTGTTTATTCATTGCCTCTTCCAATGATGAATATCATCAACGGCGGTGCACATGCTGCCTGGTCTATGGATATGCAGGAATTTATGGTTCAGCCTGTAGGAGCCAAGACTGTTAAGGAAGCTATCCGTATGGGTGCTGAAATTTTCCACGAGCTTGCAAAGGTTCTCAAGGCCCTTGGTCAGCCTACCACTGTCGGTGATGAAGGTGGTTATGCTCCTAAGCTGGGCGGTACCGCAAAGGCTATGGCTGCCATCAAGGAAGCTGTAGAAAAAGCTGGTTACAAGTTCGGTGAGGATGTAACACTGGCTATGGACTGTGCTTCTTCCGAGTTCTATGATCAGGAGTCAAAGCTTTACAAGATGAAGGCTGAAGGAAAGAATTTCTCTTCAAATGAGCTTGCTGACTTCCTTGCAGATCTGTGCAACCAGTATCCTATTATTTCCATCGAAGACGGTCAGGCTGAAGGCGACTGGGACGGCTGGAAGTACCTTACTGACAAGATTGGCGGCAGATGTCAGCTCGTTGGCGATGATCTGTTTGTAACCAATCCATCAATCCTCAAGGAAGGTATTGAGAAGGGTATCGCTAATTCTATTCTTATCAAGGTTAACCAGATCGGTTCTCTTTCAGAGACTCTTGATGCAATCCAGATGGCTCACAAGGCTGGCTATACAGCAATTGTTTCTCACCGTTCAGGTGAAACTGAGGACTGCACCATTGCCGATATCGCTGTCGGTACCGCAGCTGGTCAGATCAAGACCGGTTCTTTAAGCCGTTCTGATCGTATGGCCAAGTACAATCAGCTGATCCGCATTGAGGAAGAACTCGCCGCTAAGGGTATTCCTGCTCCGTTTGCTGGACGCAAGGCTGTTAAGGGTCAGTAATTGATTATCTGATTGTTTGTTTAAATTTGTTAAGCCGTGGCGTGCCGTCGCGGCTTTTCATAATCCGGCTGGATTTTTCTATGCTTCAGTTTTGGATTATAGAAAAGGTTGGCTGAAGGTTTTTATGAAACTGTTTACTTTTGTTCTATGCCTGTTTCTGATGGGTACAATGTACAATTTCTGGTACGGAAAGAACGGATGGAAGGACTATAAGGACTATCAGAAACGAATAGAGGAGCAGGAGGCGTTGAATCAGACTCTTGTCGATCGCAATAATCTTATTACCTCCGAGATAAAGGATCTTCAGGAGGGATATGAGGGAATAGAGGATATTGCCCGCGGTGATTTCGGCTATATCAAGCAGGATGAAACCTTTATTCGAATCATACAGAAGGATGATAAGAAAAAAAATGGACATTGATGTTGTTATTCCTGCCGCAGGCGTTGGAAAGAGGATGCTTTCTTCTCTTCCGAAGCAGTATCTGAAGATTGGCGCCAGTACCGTTATAGAAAGGACTATCTCAGTTTTTCTTCGCCATCCAAACGTTTCAAAAGTTATTGTCTGTCTCAGGGAAGATGATGATTTTTTCCCGGCGCTTGACTGTGCTTCGGATTCCAGAATTGTAAGAGCTCCCGGCGGCGAGGAAAGAGTTGATTCTGTTTTATCCGGTTTGAAGTATGTTTCAACCCCGTGGGTTATGGTTCATGATGCAGCAAGACCCTGCCTTACTCATAAGGATCTCGATCTTCTTCTCGACCGTGCGGTAAAAGGCTGCGGAGGAATTCTGGGAACAGCAGTAAGGGACACTATGAAACGCACAGATCCGGAACTGGCAATAACCGGCACTGTGGATCGCTGTTTTCTGTTTCATGCACTGACACCGCAGATGTTCAGAACAGAAGAACTGATTGATTCCATAAAAAAAGCCCAGAAAGCAGGCTGGCAGATTACGGATGAGGCCTCTGCAATGGAGTATGCAGGATATAAGCCTGTACTGGTTGAGGGCAGATCGGATAATATAAAAATTACGCGTCCGGCGGATTTGGCTCTTGCCGAGTTTATTTTGAAGAGGATGGAACAGAATGGTATCTGTTAGAATAGGTCACGGTTTTGATGTTCATAAATTTGGCGGAGAAGGTCCGATAACCATTGGCGGTGTAAAGATTCCGTATCAGTACGGGTTAATTGCTCATTCTGATGGAGATGTGGCTTTGCATGCTCTGACAGATGCAATTCTCGGTGCGGCAGCTCTCGGAGACATAGGCAAGCTGTATCCTGATAACGATGATCGTTTTCTGAATATAGATAGTCGTATTCTTCTTGGCGATGCCTTCGAGCGTGTTTCATCTATGGGGTACATGATAGGCAACGCTGATGTTACAATAATCGCGCAGACACCAAAAATGAGACCATACATAGATCAAATGCGTGAAATTATATCCGGTGTTTTGAAAACTGATATTTCAAATGTGAATGTTAAGGCTACGACTACCGAAAAGCTGGGATTTACAGGCCGCGCTGAAGGAATAGCTGTTGAAGCAGTGGTGCTTTTGATCAAACAATAAAGATGGCTGGAAAATTACCTCCATGGCTCAGAGAGCTGGGAGAAAGTATACAAGTTGATAATTCTGTACTCGAGGCGATGGATTTGCCGCGCGAGCGTTTTGTCGATTCATCTTTTAATGCCGACACTCTTGCTGCTCAGGCACTGCCTATAGGAAACGGACAGACTATTTCCAAACCGTCCACAGTAGCCAGAATGACGGATGCATTGATGAAGTGCCGACCTAAAAAGGTGCTTGAAATAGGTACTGGTTCCGGTTATCAGACGGCAGTTCTGTGCCGTCTTGTAGACATGGTCTACACTGTTGAGAGACTTAGAAACATTCAGCTTGATTCCATACGCAGACTTTATCGCCTGGAGATCTATAATTTTAAAGCTCTTTGCGCCGACGGGACGCTGGGTTGGAAAACAAATGCTCCGTATGACGCTATCATGGTGACTGCCGCCGCTCAGACTGTTCCTCCCGCTCTTTTTGAACAGCTCAGTCCCGGCGGACTGCTGATTATGCCTGTAGGAGAACAGCATCAGGAACTTTGTGTGTTTAATAAGTCTGAATCCGGAGAAATCACACGTCGGTCTCTCGGCTCTGTTAACTTTGTTCCTTTAATTGCAGGAGTTTCTGACTGATATGAAGATTTTTCAGAGGATGTATGATTACTGCATTGAACTTTCCAGACATCCTAAAGCAATGTTTTTCATGTCTGCAAACTCTTTTATCGAGTCCATTTTCTGGCCTCTTCCTGTAGATGCGATGATTATTCCTATGTGTCTAGCAAGACCTAAGCAGGCACTGAGAATAGCTTCGTATGCTGTTTTTTTCTCTGTCCTTGGAGCAATCGTTGGTTATCTTCTGGGATATTATGCTTGGAACGGGTTTATTGAAGATATTTTTGAACGTTTGAATTTTATCCGCTACACAGATGTAATACAGCAGTGGTTTTCTGATTTTGGAATATTATTCGTGGCGGTGGGTGCCTTTACTCCGATACCGTACAAGGTTATTGCTATTACCACTGGAATGATGGCATCTTCGGGGGCTGTGGGTTTCTGGGATTTTACCTCCCAGCTTTCTCTGCTTCCTTTTATTCTTGTATCGGTTGTAGGTCGCGGTGCACGCTTCTATCTTGAAGCTATAGTGATAAAGATAGGCGGAAATTCCATGGCTGAAAAAATACGAAAATATATTGATATTATAGGATGGATGATGGTGGGAGCTGTTGTTTCAGCTCTAGTGATTTACAGATTTGCTTGATTCCAATGTGTGATAATTCCAACTTTTTTGCTTTTCTTTGAAGTGTCAGTTGTCACCGACTGTTTGAAACTCATACAAAACGGGAGCACAATGAAAATTTATAACCTTGTGGCAGTTGTCATGATTTCGGCAATGGTAACTTCTGGTTGTTCTACAACAGGATCTAATACTACAGTCAGATCGAATGTTTCTGCATCAAGCAGGGTTGATTCAAACCACTATGTAGTAAAGCGCGGTGATACACTTTTTTCCATAGCTTTTGCCAATGGCCTTGATTACAGAACTCTGGCATTGATTAATAAACTTGATCCGGTTAATGCGGTGATACACCCGGGAGACATACTTCTTGTTAAGATCAAAAATCTTAATGTCAAGAATGTGTACAGAGTAAAGTCCGGAGATACTCTTTACAATGTGGCAAAACGCTATAAAAAGTCAGTGGAGTATATGGCGAGGATCAATCATATTCAGCCTCCGTATGCAATAAACGCTGGTCAGCTTCTGATTATTGATGACAGAAAACCAACATTCAGTCCGGCAGTTAGAAGTAACTCTTCCGTTCATCAGACATCTGCTTCCGGTCAGCCGTCCGTTTCCGGAGAAGTGACCACGGCAGCTTCGGTTCCTATATCCCCTCTTAAGAATCCTCAGCAGATTACGTCTCAGAAATCTGCATATAACAGCCGTTCAAAACTAACATGGCAGTGGCCTACGTACGGTACGATTGTAAAGAAGTTTTCTTCTGGCGGGGCAAGCGGTATAAACATAGCCGGCAAGAAGGGACAGAATATCAAGGCGGCCGCCGAGGGAAAGGTTGTTTATGCCGGTAACGCTCTGAGAGGTTATGGAAATCTGATTATTATTAAACATAATGATGATTATATTTCGGCATATGCCCATAATGACAGGATCCTGGTTAAAGAGCGTGATCTGGTTAAGTCAGGACAGGTGATAGGCAGGATGGGAGATACCGATTCTAATATGGTGAATCTGCATTTTGAAATCCGCTATCGCGGACAGTCTGTGAATCCGCAGAATTATCTGCCTAGACAATAACCGTTTTTTCGGTGTTGTGGAACGGTTATCTTTCATATATAATCGATTCAATTTGGTGAGAAATTTTCTCATTATTTGACAGACTGCACGGTATTTTGATAAAAATACTGTTGGCGGTCATTGTTTTTTTGTAACTGAGATCAGTAGTTTTAAACAGTCTAAGGTATTGTAACTATGGATAATCGTCCAATTCGCAGAGCTCTGATCAGCGTTTCTGACAAAACCGGAATCGTTGAATTCGCAAAGGCTCTATCATCAAGAGGCATTGAAATTCTGTCAACAGGCGGTACAGCTCGTATGCTGGCACAGGAGGGACTTCCTGTCGTTGAAGTAAGTGACTACACCGGTTTTCCTGAAATGATGGATGGCAGGGTAAAGACTCTGCATCCGAAGATTCACGGCGGAATTCTCGGTCGTCGCACTATTGATGATGAGGTTATGAAGCAGCATGACATCAAGCCTATAGATCTGGTGGTGGTTAACCTGTATCCGTTTGCCAGAACTGTAGCTGATCCCGACTGTCCTCTGGAAAAGGCTGTTGAAAATATTGATATCGGCGGACCTACAATGGTGCGTGCTGCCGCAAAGAATCACAAGGACGTTGCAATTGTTGTAAATGCCTGTGATTACAACAGAGTTATTGCGGAAATGGATGCCAATGAAAATTCTCTTACGTATGAGACCCGTTTCGATCTGGCTATTGCCGCCTTTGAGCATACAGCAATGTATGACGGTATGATTGCAAATTATTTCGGAACCAAGGTACCAAGTTACGGTATCAGTGAAGAATGCTCGGCTGATTCTAAATTCCCTCGTACTCTTAATCTTCAGTTCATCAAGAAGCAGGATATGCGCTACGGCGAGAACGGTCATCAGGCTGCTGCATTCTATGTTGAAAAGGATAATACCGAAGCCAATGTTTCCACATCAAAACAGCTGCAGGGCAAGGCTCTTTCCTATAATAACATTGCCGATACTGATGCTGCGCTGGAGTGTGTGAAGCAGTTTGATGAACCAGCCTGTGTGATAGTTAAGCATGCAAATCCGTGCGGTGTTGCTCTTGGTTCAGATCTTCACGAAGCTTATTCCAAGGCTTTCAGAACAGATCCGACTTCAGCCTTTGGCGGAATTATAGCCTTCAATCGCGAGCTTGACGGCAAGACTGCCCAGCAGATTGTCAGCAACCAGTTCTGTGAAGTTATTATTGCTCCGAAGGTTAGCGCTGAAGCACAGGAAATAGTTTCTCAGAAGAAGAATGTAAGATTGCTTGAATGCGGTTTCTGGGATAAGAAGCAGCCTTCAATGGATTGTAAACGAGTAAACGGCGGACTTCTTGTTCAGGATCGCGATCTTGGTATGGTTGGTATAGATGATCTTAAGGTCGTAAGCAAACGTCAGCCAACCAGGTCTGAACTTGAGGAGCTCCTTTTCTGCTGGAAGGTTTGTAAATTTGTTAAATCCAATGCCATTGTTTATTCCAAGGATCGCATGACCATCGGTATCGGAGCAGGACAGATGAGCCGTGTATATTCTGCAGAAATAGCAGGAATCAAGGCCAAGGAGGAAAATCTTGAGGTTGCAGGATCCGTAATGGCCTCAGATGCTTTCTTCCCGTTCCGCGACGGTATTGATGCCGCTGCAAAGTGTGGTATTCAGTGCGTTATTCAGCCTGGCGGATCAATTCGTGATGAAGAGGTTATCCAGGCTGCGGATGAGCACAATATGGTGATGGTGCTGACAGGAATGCGTCATTTCAGACACTAATATCAGCAGGGGTACATATACTCTTTTGAGGGCGAGGCATCCACAGTTTTGTTTGTGAGATCCCCGCCCTCTTTAATATTCTTGTTTATCGTGCGTTTCTGAAGTTCTGTGATTACCGGTTTAAGTTTTTTTTGATATGAGAGAGCACTCGACGAGGGATCAGTGCATACGTATCTTGAAACTTAACAATAATGATGATTTTTTAAGTTAATTAGGGACTATCCCTTTGCGGATATAGTCCCGAAATTTGTGAATCTTTTATTTAATCATGGATCAACAAACGGCAGTAGAAACTTTTTGGTGAAGGATGTAATAAACCCGAGTTTTACAGCAACCAACCTAAAAAAAGTGGGGTAAACCCAGACGTGACAAGGCTTCAGAGAATCTTGGATTTTTTATTTAGTTTGTGCGACAAACTGCCTTTTGGCTCATATAGGTCTCCTGGAGTTTTGCCAATGGTGCTCCCACTAATGTAATGTAGTCAGCTCTGATTTTTAGTGAGTTACATATGTCCTTGGGATTTGCCACCGACTTTAATGGTTTTAATCCAACGGTCTTGAGAATTTTATTAATCGGCATTTCGAAATCTTTATTATTCTCCATCCATTTGCTTACCAATTTGTCTGTATCCTGAATTTTCTTTGTATCCAGACTGTACATATTATCTATATTACTTAAATTCAGGAAAAAGCCATCCCTGCCATCACCGCTTATTGCAGATACCCTGCTATTAAACAGAGTATTTGATATTTGATTTAATGATAAATCGTATTTATTTTCCTTCAGTTTCATTTTGAGCAAACGGAGCATAATTAACGCCAATACGCATATTGTACAATGTCCTTCAATGTGTGTTTTGTTTCTTACGAACATAGGACGAATAGAAAAATTACTTTTCATGATACGAAAGCATTCTTCAATTTTTATAAGATCTGTATACGTACCAAGAATTTCATCATCAGTCAGATCTTTTTCCAATTCATCCGGTTTTCTGTAAATCATGGCTGCATAGCCGGCTCGTCTTCTTCGTGCCTCAATTACATCTTTCTTTATTTCTTCAGCAACAAAAATATTTTCCTTTTTAACTGATGCTCCTTTCTTTTTATTTTTTGATCCATCTTTTGAAGAATCTTTTTTATCAGAAACTGAATTATTATTTTCAGTCTGATTTAACTTACTATTCTGAGGTGCTGCTGAAACTGACTGCTGATTCTGCTTTTCATTCGTATTATTCTCTGTATTTATAGTTTCAACTTCCGTTTCCGTTTTTTGAGGCTCTGTATCAAGAATTTCTTTCTTTACTCTGACTAAACTCCTCCAGCCGGAGCTGCATATTGGCGTCATATCTTTGTGTTCAGCTACGGCTTTCTGAGCCATTGTTACATCTAATTCAAGTTGCTTTAAATCTCTTGCCTGCCTTTTTTTGCTGAAAGTGTAAATTATTTCACAGTCAATTATTACCTTTTTTCTGTTTTCCTCTTCAGTAGCTTTTGTATAACCTATTTTTTTAAAGGATGTTCTTTTGTATAAACAATCACTTGTAAGGAATGGATCATTGTCTGTATCATTGCTTCCAAAATTTGAATTTATTTCAGAATTTAAACCTGTTTCCGAATCGTTGATATTATTTTCTGATCCAGATTTTGTTTTGTCCTTTGTCGTATCAGAATCTTCTATACAATCGTTTTTTATGCAGGCATTTTCAGTTTCATTAAGCTTTAGTTTTGCCGCAAGTGATGCAGGCAGAGGCTTGTAACCTTCATGCTTAAGCATAATCTCTTCTTCAGAATCTTTCAGATTAGATACCTTTTGTGCAACCACGAAGCCAAGATTATTGGCAAGAAGGTTTGCTATGTTATCTGCTGAATTTAGTCCTCTGTCTGCTACTACTATGGAGTTCTTTATCCCGTACTTTTCCTTCATTTCTTTCACAAGAACGGGCATGGTCTTATATTCGGATGTATTACCAGGAAATATCTTAAAATCTACTGGAATGCCGCGGTTATCTATGACCAGAGCTATTGATACAAGTGGTAAATCAAAGCGATGCTCCTTGGACATGCCTCTCATTCGCATCGGCTCAAATTCTTCTGTTAACCGTTCATATTCTCTGTCTATTTCTTCCTGCAGTTCTCCATTAAATATTTTTGTTTCTATGTCTTTTAGATTATAACCAAGCTGAAGGTATTTACTTTTAATATCTTCTACTACATACGAAAATATCTTTTGTTTATCATCATACGGTGTTTCAAAATAAAAATTACTGCAGTCATAAAAAACAAGTGATAAGTCCCTTTTATAATTTCGGCATATTTTGCTGTTAACATACGTTAAGATATCATCTTTGTATTCACTCGCAAACCCAAGGGCTCTGTATATTTCATGCTGTTTTACTTCGCTTAATGGTGAATTTAAAAATAAACTCTGATTGGCATATGCATGCAAATGTGATGACGGATCTATTATTTTTAAATACGTAAGATATGACAGAATTTTATTTGTGTCATATTCAATATCAGTAAAATTTTCCTGAATATAATTTATCTTATACTTCAGACATAACCAATCTTCCCAAATTGGTTTTAAAGCCCATAATCCATAATTTAAAGTTATGTTAAGACTTTCATTTTCAATATTGGATAAATCATATAAAATCTGATTTATGTGTTTACTCACATTTTCATATTCTGATTCTTCCTGAGTATTCACATCAGTATCATCGTTTTCTTTTGCTCCTGACGAGATTATCTGAGTTGTATCAGCTTCGCTATTATCTCCTTTGCTGTTCGAATTTTCCTGTCCAGGTTTCTTACTAACCGATGAAAGTATATGGCGTACTGTTTCCTCGTGAATTTTCTTATTGATGTTGATCTTATATTTCTTGATGAGTTTTTCTTCTATCAGCGGATCTTCTTCCAGCAATTTATCAAGACGTCCAAATGATTGAATGGTTCTTTGCTTATTGATCTTCTTTCCATCAACCTCTTCGATGTAATGTTCTATTACTGTCAAATATTGAACACCACGAGTTTTCCGTTTAGATAGATAGTAAGCCATAGAAGTATCCTCACTCTAACATCTATGGGTATATTATACTACCGTTGCATTTGTCGCACAATATAAATAAATTTATTTTTACTAAAAAGTATATCCTAACTATTTGAACTTTAAGATTTTTTCAGATTAGATTTGATCGTGTAGGTGTAAAACCCAGGTGAATCTTTTATTTAATCATGGATCAACAAACGGCAGTAGAAACTTTTTGGTGAAGGATGTAATAAAACAACCGTTTTTTGCTTAAAAAACAATCGGATTTCAGATGTGGGAATAACCGATACTAGCTGCGGTATGTCGACTATTGTCCGGTGATTTGAACAGAAGTAATAAGGTATGCTGTATATCCTACATAGCATCCTGTAAAAACAATCCCTTCCCAGCGGCATAAAAGTCCGTTTCCCTGCAATTTATCTGATTTCTTTGCTGTATAACTGAAAATTATAAGAAGAAGAGTAAGTATCAGAACTACGCTGATGTCTCTGTACAGTATTGCAGGTTCTGCATTTATTTCCTTAATTGATCCGGCAAGGCCGACAACAGCCAGTGTGTTGAACATGTTTGAGCCGACAACGTTACCTATGGCCATATCGTTGTTTCCTTTGATTGCAGCAGTGACGGACGAGGCAAGTTCAGGAAGTGAAGTTCCTATTGCAACTATGGTCAGCCCTATTACCAGGTCGCTGACATTGAGAATTTTAGCGATTTCTACAGCTCCCCAAACCAGAAGTTTGGAACTGGCGACAAGAATTGCCAGACCGATTAGAAGCTTAATGATTTCACGCCATATGACTATTGTTTTTTCGTCATCCGTCTTTTCTTTTTCATCCGGTTTTTTTTGGCCTGTTTTAAAGGAATAGATTATGACTGCGAAAAAAATAGTGAGAAGTATGCTCGCATCGATTCTTGATATCGAGTAATTCCAAAGAAGAACAAATGAAAGTAGTGTAACAGCAAAAAGTCTTAACATTTCCCCCTTTATAATTTTATGCTGAACAATTACAGGCGAGATGATTGTTGTTACACCGAGAATAAGTGCTATGTTCGCAATGTTTGATCCGTATGCATTGCCAAGGGCGAGAGCGCCGTTTCCATTGAGTGATGCACTGGCGGATACAAGCAGTTCAGGAGCTGAGGTGCCAAAACCAAGAATCAGCATACCGATTAGAAATTCCGACATTCCGAAATATTTTGCAGTGCCGGATGCTCCTTCAACAAAAAGATCCGCACTTTTGATTAGAGCTCCAATTCCTATGATTATAGCTAAAATAGCATACAACATTTTCAGATCCTGTTTCTAAGGGGGATAGTATTTTATTCCTGCGTGTTTTCAGCTTCGCATAACGCGTATTTTATCACAGATGAATAAATACCTTTCTTTGTAGTTGTGCAAGAGGTTAAAATCTGGAATCAATCCCATTTGAAAGATCTGATGTAAATTGACAGTTTAAGATATTAAAGATAACCATGAGCAAAACAAAGGTCGCTTTTGTCTGCAATTCCTGCGGTGCAGAATTCAATAAATGGCAGGGTCAGTGTACTGAGTGCGGTGAGTGGAATACCATAACAGAGTTCAGACTTCCCAAGGAGCCTTCAAGAAATTCCGGCTCTATCACGTCCCGCAGTCAGGATAGACTCGGATTTGCGGGTGCTCTCACTTCAAAAATTCAGAAACTGAGTGAAATCAGTACTCAGCAGCAATACCGGTTCAGTACCACTTTCAGGGAATTTGACAGAGTCCTTGGCGGTGGCATCATACCTGGAGCCGCCATGATTGTCGGAGGACATCCGGGTGCAGGTAAAAGCACGCTTCTGCTTCAGACAATGTGCCGTCTTTCGCTGAATTATAATGTACTTTATGTAACAGGTGAGGAATCACTGCAGCAGGTTGCCCTGCGCGCTCAGCGTCTTCAGCTTCCTGTTGACAGGCTTAATGTCGTTTCTGAAACGTCCATTGAGAATATTTGTGCCTTTATTGAGAATCTCAAGCCTCAGATAGTCGTTATTGATTCCATTCAGGTTATGCATCTTGATGATATCTCCTCGGCACCGGGCTCGGTATCACAGGTAAGAGAATGTGCAGCTGTGCTTACAAGAGTGGCAAAGACTAAGGAAATAGCATGTTTCCTGGTTGGTCACGTAACCAAGGATGGTACATTGGCCGGTCCAAAGGTTCTCGAGCATTGCGTTGACTGTTCAATTTTGCTTGAGGGCGACAGTGATTCCAGGTTCAGAACACTCCGTTGCCTGAAAAACCGTTTTGGTGCTGTAAATGAAATCGGAGTTTTTGCAATGACAGGAACCGGAATGAGAGAGGTCAGCAATCCGTCGGCGATATTTCTGAATCGTTCTCAGGATATAAGCTCCGGCTCCTGTGTTATGGCGATCTGGGAGGGTACAAGACCTATGCTGATAGAACTTCAGGCTCTTGCAGATTCCACCAAATCCAGTAATCCCCGCCGTCTCACAGTTGGCACCGACAGTAGCCGTCTTGCCATGCTTCTGGCTGTTCTTCACCGTCATGCCGGCGTCAGTATGAATGATCAGGATGTTTTTATCAATGTAGTAGGCGGAGTTAAGGTTGAAGAAACCAGTGCAGATCTGCCGCTGCTGGCAGCTCTTGTTTCCAGTTACCGGGATCATCCGATAGCAAGAGATATGATTTGTTTTGGTGAAGTCGGTTTATCAGGTGAAATCAGACCTGTTCCGTCCGGACAGGAGAGGCTTGCAGAAGCGGCAAAGCACGGATTCAAAAGGGCCGTTATTCCAAAGGATAACGCTCCATCGGCCAGTCATGCAATTCCGGGGATGGAAATCATACCCGTCACAAGAGTATCGCAGCTGGTTGATCTGATCTGAGTCTGTACGGCAAACAAGAAGGGATATATGCCTAGACATATATCCCCATACAACAAGGAGGTGTAAACTATGAAACATACTTAGACTCTGAACAGTTCATGATTTTTCGCTGTCCGTAGAGTTGGGGTATTTCTCTTCATCAATGTCAGAGAGATTTTTAAGATCTCTGCTCAAAACGAATTCACTTTCATCAGAGTTCAGTTCAATCAGGCGTTTAAGGTGAGTCATGCTTTCAATGTCAATCTGCATACATTCAAGGCCCATAGTTTTGCCGTTGGCATATACCACTCTGCAGTCCATGAATATGCTTGTTTCCGGAAGAAGCACGATTTCCAGAACTACATTTCTTTGCAGTGTCGCCATATAGTTCTCAGGCTGATCCACCAGTGCACCCTTCAATGAAAGATCCCTTACGCGTGTCGGCCAGGATACATTGTCATCTGATATGCGGGCGAAGGATTCAAAGAAAACGCGCTTGAATCGGCGTCTGTCATTAATCATGTGCGGAAACCTTACTTTTTCTTCTCTTGCGGAGTTGATACCTGCATAAGATCATCCATCATCTGGAGAACCACAACAAGTCGATCTTCAAGGGTGAACCTGGTTTCAAGAATCTGACCTATTTTTCCGAGATCCGCCTTGATTTCATTTAAATCTTCAGAGGTCGGACGGTCTGCCTCATTACCGTATTTATCATCAAAACAAAGAATCTGCTCTGTATTGTTTAATATCTTTGGTATTATTTTCTTTGCTATGGTCAGACGTTTGCCTGACATTGTTTCCATTATCTGGACAATCCGGGGATAAATATCGAAATGACCGCGGGATGTATAATCTATAAGAGTCTGACAGAAGTCTGATATTTTGTCTTTCGGAGGATATTCCTGCTGTGTTCCCTCGACTATCGGATCAAGCAGGGTACAGTACTTCAGCAGGAGTGCCTCTCTTGCGTCTAGCATCATGCTGATTTTTTCCAATTTGCCGGCATTAAGTTGTCGTGTCTTGTTGAGCTTTGTTAGTGCGTATTCTGTAAACATGGAACCTCCGCAGGCAACATTTCTATCATCGCTACCATTTAACCGTATATATCAGTTTATTTCCAGTACAGATCTTTGATCATGCTATGCTGATCTATTTTTAAATTTCAATAATGTTAGGTTATCCACAAATAATCAAATTTTTTTTCTTAACAGAATAAATTAAATTTGGTAGTGCTAAAAATTTTTTTTGATGTGTCCGTCTGAATAGCTGTTTTGCCGACAGGTTAACAACTTCTTCATTTATGGTACAATGACAGGATATGTTGGCTCTGCATAATTATGCCGTTATGAAGGATGCTGTTTTCCATATTGGGGCAGGCGATTCTCGCTCTCGGAAGTGGTGCGGAAAGGTTGCTGTTTCGTTACGGCCGGTCCTTAAGTTTTTATTATGCAGCGGTGCAGATAAATATACTGTGATTTTTTGAAGCAAGAAAGGATTATTCAGTGAAAGTTTCTTATATAGCTTTGTTGCTGGCTTTATGTCTGCCTTTTTCTGTTATGGCGGAAGGTGAAAATAAGGATGTCAAGTCTCCTGAAGCAGGGGCAAAGACTGGAAATGAAAGTTCTGCTCCGTCGTCAAGACCTGGTAAGATCATGTATGTGACGGATAGTGCCTTTTACTATCTTCGCAGTTCTCCAAAGCACAGTGTTGCCCAGAAGGGCAGTGTGAATTCTGGTGATCCTGTAAAGGTTCTTGATGAATCAAACGGCTTCAGTCTGATAGAGGATCTCAAAGGTCGTCAGAAGTGGATTGAAACAAAGAATCTTCAGGCACATGAAAGCTACAAGGTCCAGGTTGCAAGTCTGCAGAAGTTAAACAGCGAGCTGAATGAAAAACTTGCCAATATTGATTCTGAGCAGGCAAGAGAATTGAGGGCACTTAAGAGCAAGTACAGTTCTCTTTACGAAGACAATAAGAATGCCCGTGCCACCATTCAGGAGCAGCAGAAGAAGATTACAGCTCTTGAAGAGGAAAATGCAGAACTGACGAACCAGGTTGAAAATTCTGAACAGCAGGTTCAGACCCACTGGGCAAAGGTCGGGGCGACTCTTATCGGAATAGGTGTCATTCTAGGTTTGATTCTTGTCTATATTCCAAAGCCACATCGCCGTAGAAAGGATATCTGGTAATTATGGATGAAAAGGAAAAGTATCCTGCATGGTGGGATATACGGTATCTTCCGATACGTACTGTATTTGTTCTGCTTCGCATTATAGTTCTCCTGCCGTTGCCTGTTATCTATCTTCTCGGTGATATTATCGGGCTGATTATGCTTCTTGTTCTCCGCAGACGCTACGGTATCGCCAAAAGGAACCTTGAACTGTGCTATCCGGAAAAATCTGCGGGTGAAATAAAGGTTCTGCTAAGACGGAATTTCATGTCTATGGGCAGGGCGGTTTTTGAAACCGGAATGGCGTGGTACTGGTCTGATGAACGGATACGGCGTCATATGGAGGTTTCTGATGAAAGCATCAGAAATATCATGGATAATGCATCTCATGGCCAGCTGGTGCTGACCTGTCATTTTCTTGATCTTGAAATGCAGGCTCGAATGTATGGAATGTTTCATCCTGGTGTAGGTGTTTACAAACCTAATCGCAATCCTGTCATAGAGCGCAAGCAGACGGAGGGTCGTACCCGTACAAATAAATATATGGTAAGTCATCGCAATGTTAGAGGTATTATAAAAGCTCTTAAGGATGGCAATCCGATATGGTATGCAGCTGACCAGGATTACCGTACCCATAGTCGTGTTTTTGTTCCTTTTATGGCTGTACCGGATTGTCCGACTGTTACAGCACCGTCGACATTTGCCAGAATAAAAAATGTTGTCAGCATTCCGAGTTACGCAATTCGTATTCCCGGCGGTAAGTACCGTTTGGTTGTTCTTCCAAAATTGAATGATTATCCGACAGGCGATCTTGAAAAGGATGCATCCACGTACAATAAGGTTATCGCAGATGCAGTAAATGAGGCTCCGGAGCAGTATATGTGGGTTCATTGCCGGTTTAAAACCAGACCTCATGAGACAGATCCGAGTTACTATGACAGTGATGCAGATAATCTGCACAGAAAAAAATAGGATTCAACTATGAAGATGAATATTCCCGACTATTCAAAAGCCAAGGTTCTGGTTATCGGCGATCTTATGCTTGACAGTTATTTTTCGGGACCGGCAAGCCGCATTTCGCCGGAGGCGCCTGTTCCCATTGTAAGAGTTCAGAAAAAGGAATCCAGACCGGGCGGTGCTGCCAACGTTGCGTTAAACATAGCAAGCCTGGGCGGTGAATGCACTCTTGTCGGATATGTCGGGATTGATCGCGAAGGCAGCGAGCTTACGTCAATGCTGGTTGAGAAGGGAGTTTTTTGCCGTTTTATTCAGATCCAGGATTATCCTACTATAACTAAAACAAGGGTTCTCAGCCGTCATCAGCAGCTTATAAGACTTGATTTTGAACAGAATTTTACCGATGTCGAGCCATCAAATCTGATGGCTGTGGTCAGGGATTGTATCAATGAGTATCAGGTTATAGTTCTTTCTGATTACGGTAAGGGGGTTTTAAAGCACGCCCAGGATATCTTAAAAATCGCAAAGTCACTCGGAAAGATTGTGCTGATTGATCCTAAAGGTACCGATTTTGAGCGCTATGACGGTGCAACAGTTATAACTCCGAATATGTCTGAATTTGAGGCTGTTGCAGGTACAGTTTCTGATGAAGCTGATCTGGCATCCCGAGCAAGAGATATGATGTCAAGATATCACCTGTCTAATTTGCTTGTGACCAGATCGGAAAAGGGCATGTCACTCTTTTCATCCGGTGAGGAGGATTTTCATCTTCCGACCAATGCCCGTGAGGTATATGATGTAACTGGTGCCGGTGATACTGTTATTGCTGTTCTTGCGGCCTCGCTTGCAACAGGTCGATCATTTAAAGAGTCCTGTGCATTGTCCAATGTGGCAGCGGGGATTGTAGTAGGTAAACTCGGTACATCAACTGTATCGGTTCCGGAGCTTGTTGCCGAACTTGGTGACGAGCAAGATAAGGATTTAGGAGTTGTATCTGAAGCTGAACTAAAAGCAATTGTCGCTAAAGCTAAGTCTCGCGGTGAAGTAATTGTTATGACCAACGGCTGCTTCGACATACTCCATTCTGGTCATTGCCAGTATCTTAGACAGGCAAGAGCGCTTGGCGACAGGTTGATTGTGGCTGTTAATACTGATGAGTCAGTCAGGGGATTGAAGGGTGACGAAAGACCTGTAAACAGCCTTAAGGAGCGTATGGAGGTTCTGGCATCTCTGGGCTGTGTCGACTGGGTTGTTTCTTTTGAGGAGAATACTCCGCGCCGGCTTATTTCTGAGATTTTGCCTGATATTCTTGTCAAGGGCGGCGATTATAAGGTTGAAGAGATAGCAGGATCGAAAGAGGTTATCGCTAATGGCGGCAGGGTAGAGATCCTTCCTTTTAAGGAAGGGTGCTCAACTACAGGAATAATAAAAAAAATTAGAAATTTGTGATCCTGAATTAAAGCTGTCTTTGCTTTGAATAAGCCGTTTGTACGTGTCTGAAATTATCTGATAAAACCATAAGCGGAGCCGTCGGGCTCTGTTTTTGGTTTTGGGATTTTCTTTATGTCCGTGCAGCAAAATGACTCTGCAAAACAAACTGGACGCGTTTTTAAGGACGATGATTAGATTAATAATTTGAACCGTACGGCATTAGAGTCGAAATTATCAGTTGAAAATTCAAACATGGCAGCTTTTTAAACGATTCAGGGGAGTCGAAACTCCCCTGATATAATTTTTACTGCCGTTTAAATGACTACCATTCCTTTGAGATACGATCCAGCATGAGAATCATGGCAACTCCGAGACCGTCGTTGCCGAAAAAATTCTTAATATCAACTATATCTTCAACCGTTGATGCGTAATAATGCTTTTCTTCGTCGTCTATCAGAGTCATGCGCTGGCATACGAATTTGTCATTCTTGGTCTTAAAAAGCTTAAGATATCCGATACGACGATTATCATGTCTTGTATCGCGTTCCTCTACATTACAAATCTGCCATCCGGTAAGAGTAATATCCCGACCCCCGTCTCTTTGAACAGTTTCTGCTTTGGGCGTATTATATATGCTGGAACACAGATCCATTCTTTCTTTTATCATAGCGTTTCGGTGATCTTCTTCTGTCACCTTGTGGAGCGGATCGACCGGCGTACTTACGCTCTTAAAAATTTTATCAAAAAAACCCATCTCTTATCCTCTTTGCTTAATTTTTGATTATATTATTATGTTGGTATCGTAGAATAATCAAAAATTCTTTAGTTATATTCGGTCATTATAGTGTTTTTTTTTATTCAATAAATAGATCAATTTAAAAAAAAAGAAATTAAGCTGTAATGAGGGCAGCATCAGCTACTTTTCTCATTATCTCAGTACCGCAGAGATTTGCTATTATAGCTAGAGCAAATGCATTGGTGTATGCAGGTCCCTGTGCTGTTATCAGGTGTTCATTAGAATCAACGCAGACTTTCTGATCTACATAGGTTGCGGTCTTGAAGCACCCTTCGGTACCTGGATATCCTGTAACTTTTGCTTCACCGGTTAGGTTGTGAGTGCCGAGCACATATCCAGGAGCTGCGCATATTGCAGCGATCCATTTGCCTGACTTTTTCTGCCTTCTGAGCATTTCGATGAGAATGTTGCAGTCTCTCAGATGTTCAGCACCAGGCAGTCCTCCGGGAAGAACAATAACATCAAAGTCCTCTGTTACCTTCTGACTTAGTGTGCAGTTTGCAATAAACTTCAGTTTGTGGGCGGCTGTTACAACAACATCAGACTCATCAACAGCGGCAAGTGTAGTCACGATCCCGGCACGTGTTAAAAGATCATACGTTGCAAGCGTTTCTATTTCCTCGCAGCCGTTGGCTACGGCAATGATAGCTCTAGTCATTTGTTTTCCTCCAATGCTTTTACCTGAGAATATATTTTTTTGAGAAGCGGTACTGCAATATTGTACTCCTCAGCCTGATTAATCACATATCCCGCTATGCAGTCAATTTCTGTTTTTCTTCCGTAGGTTATATCTGAAAGCATGGATGACTGATTATTTGCTGTTTTGCGGATTATGTTCCAAATGTAAATTTCCAATTCATCGATGTCAATACTGCAGTCAATACATCTGATTACATTATATATTTCCAGTATAATGTTTTTCACTAAGTCTTTGTAGGAAATTAGTGCTCCGTTATTTTTTTTCAGTATCGCAGTCAGAGGATTTATTACGGAGTTGGCAGCAAGTTTCATCAGCATCATTTTTTTTATCTCCGTTGTTCTTATCCACGGCAGATGATCTGTGCTCATGCTGCTGAGATCTTCAAACGCATTGTAAAAAATCGCGCCTGAACCTGCATGCACGGTAATATTATCCGTCCGGTATGCTCCGGCTTCTATTGAAGCCGGTATGATCTGATTGTCCGGAAGCAGAGTTCCTACTGTTTCGCAGTTTCCCATTCCGTTCTGAAGAACAACAATGGGAACAGAACTGGAAATCCTGCCTCGAAGTTCGCTGATTACGGTTTTGTTAAGGTAGCTTTTAAGTGTAAGAATGTACAGATCCTCTGTTTCTGAAGAGTCTTTATGCCTAACAGTGCATTCATACTCGTCTGTTCCGTATCTGTAGATGAAGTTTTCTGTATGCTGTTTGTTCACTCTGCTGTCAAGGAACCGGCATGATATTCCTTTTTTTATGATATTTGCTGCTACCAGGCGTCCAATTGCGCCAAGTCCGATTATTGTTACGTTTCTTATCATGCTTTTATGTTCTGTTTTTCTTAAAATTATGGAGAAGATTGCTTCATAGTCTGTCTTTAGTTTAAATTGTACATTATTTTTTTTCGGATCATGCTAAAGAAAGGTACAGGTTCATTGATTTTATTACTGTTTCTGAAAATTCTATTTGTGAGGTCGCATAAGTATAAGATACTGCCGGTAAGTAGTGCGAATGTGGTTGAATGTGCAGAATGAACGGATGGTGCAGAGCAGACATGAAGCAGAATGATCTTGAATTATTACTTGTTTAAAACCGGAGCTGCTTGATCTGCCGGTAGTTTTCCTGCGTTCTGCTGAACAGTGTCTGCCGATCATAATGACGTTTTTGTCACAATTTTTTAAGAAAGTGATGTTTTTTTAGTCAATATTTGGATTTTGAGGGATGGCTTGAAATATGGCAATCTGATTTCATGGTATAATTAAAACTGCTGGGAGTCTCATAACAGTTGGGATTTTCCTTGAAACATTGAAGCCCTGGAAACTGTAGATGCGAAGACTTTTGCTGGGTTCGTGAAGTTTTCGGGGACGTTTTTATTTACGGCTGCTGTAAAAAAGTTTTGGCACAGCCTGACAACAGTGTTTCTTGTTTCATTTGGTGCGATCTGTTTACGGGTGGGTATGGAATTTAATATCGGTGATGCAGAGGTTGTAAATAGAGAAAACTGCTACAGCGGTTTTTTCAAAATTGATCGCTATACTGTAAGACATCGTCTTTATGACGGAACCATGTCGGGAGAATTCACCCGTGAACTGTTTGAACGTGGACATGCGTCTGCCGTTTTGCTGTATGATCCGTCGGCTGATGCAGTGGTTATGATTGAGCAGTTCAGAATAGGTGCTCTTGCCGCTGAAATGAATCCGTGGCTTTATGAGATCGTGGCAGGGATTAATGAGCCGGGGGAGAAACCGGAGGATGTTGTGGTTCGTGAATCACTGGAGGAAGCAGGAGTATCTGTGGATAATCTGCGGTTTGTTTCTCATTATCTGGTAAGTCCCGGCGGAACATCAGAAACCATATATCTTTACATAGGAATAGTTGACAGCTCCACAGCAGGAGGAATTCACGGACTTGCTGATGAGAATGAGAATATAAAGGTACATGTAATTCCATTCAGTGAGGTTTTGGCAATGGCTGATGATGGCAGAATTTGTAATGCCACTGCATTGATAGCAGTCTACTATCTGGCATCTCACCTTGATATTTTCAGAAAGCAGGTAAAATCCAAATGAGGGAAACAGCCAGTGTGAAATCGGCTGATTCTGATATCGTGAAGATAGTTCAGCTGACTGATTTGCATATATTCGACGATCCCAACGGTACGCTGCTTGGTGTCGTTACGGCTGACAGTTTTCAAGCTGTTTTGAATGAAATTTCTGCTATGACCGGTGACAATGAACCGGATCTTATCCTTGTTACCGGAGATATTTCACAGGATTATTCAGAGGGTTCCTATCGTCGTTTTGCATCTATGATGCGTCAGGTGGAAAAGCCGATGTTCTGGCTGCCGGGTAATCATGACGACGGTCCTTTGATGTACAGAATTTTTCCGGATCTGGGTCTTTCAATTGCAAGACAGATTTTCTGTAACAACTGGCAGATTGTGATGCTTAATACCCAGGTTTACAGCAATCCGTGCGGTTACCTTCCTGCTGATCAGTTTGAATTTCTGACTCAGTGTCTGGAGAGTCACCGCGACATGAATACATTGATATGCATTCATCATAATACCTTCCGCGTGAACAGCGCGTGGCTTGATCAGCATTACCTAAAGAATGCGGATGAGCTTACCGGGGTACTTCATCATTATCCGAATGTTCGCTGCGTTTTATGCGGTCATGTTCATCAGGTCACGGATGTCGTTCACGATCATATTCGCTATATTTCCTCTCCGGCCACCAGCATTCAGTTTCTTCCTGACAGTGACTCTTTCGGGCTTGACAGTGCCGAACCGGGATGGAGGGAACTTACTCTTCATAGAGACGGATCTTTCGAGACAACTGTTAAACGTCTTCATTCAGGACTATATGTTCCTGATTATGCCTCTTTAGGTTATTGATAACTTTGCTGAAAATCATACTTGTTTTGAGCCCGGCATAAAATAAAGATTTTGAAAAGAATCTTCAGTTAGGTCTGTAAATAGTTATAAAAGGATTTTTATGAATGAAACTTTGATATATCTTCACGGATTTCTTTCTGGAGGAAACGCGGTGAAGGCTTGTATTTTCAGGGATTATCTCAAGTCGTCCTATCCTGATGTTGAACTTCTGTCTCCGAATATAGATAATGATCCTCTCAAAGCATTTGAATCCATAAAAGATTTTCTTAAGGACAAAAATAAGCCTTCCGGAGTTGTAGGAAGTTCGTTGGGAGGTTTTTGGGCCAGAATGCTGGCAAGGGATCTTGATATACCCGCCGTGCTTCTTAATCCTGTAGTAAGAGCTGATAAACTGCTGGAATCGCGTCTTGGCCGGCATGTAAATAACTCTACAGGAGAGGTTTTTACTCTTACCGAGGAAACGGTTGCCGGTATTCATGGTGCTGAAGCTGAACGCGATGATAAGGATGTCAGACTTTTAAGAGTTTATCTTGGAACTTCAGACGAGGTGCTGGATTATACTGTGGCTCAGCAGTTTTTTGCAGGATGCGATATCAGACTTCTTCACGGAGAGACTCATAGGATTTTCGGATTTGCAGATCTCTGCCCTGAAATAGCCTCATATCTTCTGGGTAGATAGATTCTGTCTGGTGCGATGTTGAATACTGCACCGGCTTTGTTGATATTTAAGGGGTCTTTCAAGACTCCGTTTTATTGTATGGACACATAAGAATGCATTTACGGGGTGCATAAGAATTTTAGGTGGTGTAATGGCTGAGGAAAAAGAATATAACGCCGAAAATATTGTGGTTCTTAAAGGACTGGATCCGGTCCGCTGCCGACCAGGAATGTATACGGATACGACTAGACCGAATCACCTGGCACAGGAAGTTATAGATAATTCTGTGGATGAGGCTCTTGCAGGTTATGCCAGCAAAATTTCGGTAACTTTGCATGAAGATAATTCACTTGAGGTGGAGGATAACGGTCGCGGAATGCCGGTTGATATACATCCTGAGGAAAAGGTTTCCGGTGTAGAACTCATATTCTGCCGTCTTCATGCCGGCGGTAAATTCAATCAGCAGAGTTATAAATTTTCAGGAGGTCTTCACGGTGTCGGCGTCTCTGTTGTAAATGCACTCTCTACTAGAGTGGAAGCTGTTATCAGACGCGACGGAACAGTATATTCCATTGCATTCAATAACGGTGAAAAGACAGAGGAACTGAAGAAAATCGGTACATGCGGCAAAAACAACAGGGGTACCAATGTTCGTTTCTGGCCTGATGAAAGATATTTTGACAGTGTTCATTTCAATGTGCAGAGTCTTAAGCATGTCCTTAAGGCAAAGGCTGTTCTCTGTCCCAATCTGGTAATAAGTTTTGAAAACAAGATTACCGGTGAAACGGAAACATGGTGCTTTAAGGACGGTCTATGTGACTATCTTACTGAAGCGGTCAAAGATATGCTTTCCTATCCCCAGACTCCTTTCTGCGGAAAGGTTAAGCAGGAGACAACTGAAGTGGAGTGGGCAGTGTCATGGCTCCCGGAGGATAATGTTAGCGTCACGGAATCCTACGTTAACCTTATTCCGACGATTCTGGGCGGTACTCATGTGAACGGTTTCAGACAGGGCCTTACTGATGCAATAAGAGAATTCTGCGAATTTCAGAATATGCTTCCGAAAAACCTGAAGCTGCTTCCGGATGATGTCTGCAATCATTGCACGTATATCCTTTCGGTAAAAATGACAGATCCTCAGTTTTCCGGTCAGACAAAGGAAAAACTTTCATCGCGTGAATGTGCTGGTGTAGTACTTAGCGTAGTAAAGGATTCTTTCACCCTCTGGCTCAATGCCAATCCTGAGCAGGGAAGACTGATTGCAGATTTTTGCGTGACTTCCGCGCAGAAACGTGTACAGAGTGCAAAGACTGTAATCCGAAAAAAAGCAACGCGAGGTCCAATTCTTCCGGAAAAACTTAAAGACTGCTACGGTGAAGATCCCATTCATTCGGAACTGTTTCTGGTTGAGGGTAATTCCGCCGGAGGATCCGCCAATCAGGCCCGAAACAGCCAGAATCAGGCAATATTGCCGTTAAGAGGTAAAATTCTTAATACGTGGGATAAAGAGCAGGATGACTTTTTAAAGTCTGAAATCATCAAAGATATAGTTGAGGTGCTTGGAGTTGATCCAGGATCTGACAATCTGGATTCTCTCCGTTATGGCAAGGTATGTATTCTGGCGGATGCTGATTCTGATGGCCTGCATATTGCCACATTACTGTGCGCATTGTTTGTTCGTCATTTCCCGAAACTTGTCAGAGATGGTCATGTTTATGTCGCTATCCCCCCTTTGTTCAGAATTGTTGTTAATACAAAGGGCGGAGAATCATACTATGCTGAGGATGAAGCAGAGAAGGAAAGCATTATTGCCAGTCTGATGAAGAAAAACAAGCGACTGACTGAAAACTCATTCAAAATTACCCGTTTCAAGGGCCTGGGCGAAATGAACAAGGAGCAACTGAGGGAAACTGCTCTTGATCCCAATACGAGAAGACTTGTCAAACTTGTTCTTCCTGATAATGAGCAGGATGCATTCACAGTTATGGACATGATGCTCAATAAATCCAGAGCCGAGGATCGAAAAAACTGGCTTGAAACCAAGGGCAATTTGGCTGAAATAGATTGATATAAACTTAAATTTTTTGGATGGTTTATGAAAACAGTATTTAAGATTGCTACTGGACTTTGCGGCGTAGCGCTGCTGTGCGGAGGCTGGTGCGGATGTGTAGCCTATACAAAACACTGTTTTGAAAAATTTCTTTCTGACTTTAACAAGGCAGCAGATTTTCATCTTCCCGGCGCTGATGTATCAGTGGTTTTAGGTGAGGGAGAGTCTTTGAGTTTTACTGAAAGACGGTATCCGATATCTGTGAAAATTTCTGATTACAGTTTTGATTACAGTCTGCTGATCAGCTTTGGCGCCGTATCATTAAGCGGATCCTTGTCTTTATATGATAATGAAGAAAAGAAGGCGATGAAGACGCTGGACGGCTTGTCTGTCAACTTCAATCGAATTACTGATGACCTGTCAGTTACATACGAAATAGATCCTGGATCGACCGGTGGTTTTTCCTGGTCAAAAGGTAAATTAACGATTCTTGTTGATGATCTTTCCAAATCGAATCCTGACTATGCACGACTTCGGTTTAAACTCGGTGAACTGGCGTATAAAGATATTGACACGGATGTTTCTTTTGAAAAGCTCAAGCTTAAAATTGACACGAACGGAGTTGATTTTCATGCGCGGGCGATTAGATATAAAGAATCAGATTCATTAGTTGAGATAAAAAAATCGCGAGTTTATTTTGATTTTTCAGAGATCGATGAAAAAGGCAGGTTTGATCAGGAAACCAAATTATCATTTGGAAGAGTTCTGTTAAAAAATGCAGTCCGCAGCTTTGATGTTGACGGATTGGATTTTAACGCCGAAACAACTGGCTTAAAGTTGGATGAGACTATGCTTAAGAGCGGAACTTCTCCGTTCTTTGCAATCGGGCGATCTGCTTTGAATAGGGATAATTTTTTGAACTTTTTAGATCATGACACGCGCTTCGCTTATGAATTCGATACTCAGATTAATGATTCAGATGCTGAATTTGAAATTAAAGGATGGTTTGAATGCTCACAGAAGAGTAAAAGTGAATCGGGAACTGATTTTCTTTCATGTCTTAGGGTAAAAGGATATGGTGAGATTGAAAGATCGTTTTTTGATATCCAGGAAATAGCTTTTCTGAAGGAGGCATTTAGAAGTTATGCAAGGGATCCAGAATCAGAGAACTTTAAATATGACATAGTGAAAAACAGCGAAGAACCGAAATTCATCATTAACGGTAAGGAGTTTTTGCTACAGCTACAGTGATTAAGCTTTATGCGTTACTATCGAAGGAACAAGGAAAGGTGTCAAAATAGGTTTATGATACTGTTTATTTTTTTAGTCAGTAATTGCGTATAAAAAAACAAGCTCAAGGAATATTTCTGTCCGAGCCTGTCTGTTTGATACGGTTACTTGTTGATACGGTTACTTGAGGGATGCAATAGTTACATTGTTATCAGCTAAATTGCCGGTCTTATCTTCAATTTGAATCTGAATTCCAAACGTGTCCTTGAAAAGTTTCTCTACATTTCCAACTTTGGAGTTACCATGAATTTCAAAATCACCATTTGTCGGATCTTTGACAGTTTTAATTGAAGCAAGAGTATCAGATTCATCTGCAAAATGATTGCCCTTGTATACTCGAACAGAAACTCCGAACTCAGACTTGAACATTGATTTAAATTTTGCAACCGTTGTTCTTCCGTTTACCTTCATTGTAATATACCTCCGGTATGAATACATTTGTTTGCTAATACCCGTGACTCCCTTAATTTTTTGATTATAAATGCCAAAAAAACAAAGTAGCCACTCCAAAATAACTCTTCTTGAAATCCACTTATCTTAATTATTTAGGATTCTTTATGCATCCTCTGGCTTCAAATTCTTTGTTAAGCTGGGTAAGACTCATATCGTCATATCTGCCACTTGTGTAGTAGCGATTACCATCTTTTTCATTCCAGCCAACCTGACAGCAGATTCCATAAATTTTGTAGAAATTTTGCTCAATGTTCTTAACGAGAGTCCTTCCATGTATGCTGAATTCTCCAGCTGTTTCCTTTTTAGTTCTCACTTCAGAAAGACGCTTACTTGCTTCAAGTGTAGGCCATCTACCACCTAACTTTGTTTTGTTCCAATTTTCTAATGTATAGAAATACAAACAAAGATACGGAAAATTTTCCTGAAACTCTGCATTAATGGTCTTCAGCATTTTTTGACCGGTTATATGTATCTCAGCCACAGATTACTCCTTTGATATTCAAACAAATAACTTAATTTTATGTGTGATTCTGTTTTGCTGGTACTTAAAATACTTTTGCAAAAGTCAGAACTGCATTCTGATGTCTCTTATATATGTCACAGATCATAATTATATTCCAAGATGACAGTAAACCTGTAGCGCAACAAATATTTCAAGTATCTACTTTCATTGGTAGCACATATGTCAAAATATGACTTGATGTAATGCAACAAAAGTCAGTTAGACAATGAACTGTCTAGTAGAATAATCTAAAATTTATTTAAATAATACGATTGATTTCACAAATCACCTTAATCGATATAACAATTTCCAATTTATAGGTAACTTTCCATATATGAATAGAAGCTATCGAAAAGTTTTTATTATTCTGCAGACCTCAATTGTTTCATATCTGTGGTGGAGAGGTGATTATTTTAGCAACATAATCTATTCGACACCTCGAGGCTTAGTGTCTGCCTAAAGGATGTTGCGCCACTGAACATACCGCTCATATCCGTAACATTTGAAGTACTCTTCTAGTTTACAAACGCTAACTCTGATAAATCCAAAGAGGCCAAAGCAGTGAGTCAACATTTTTTTCTAACTTTACTTCGAATTCGATACTTTTGAGTTTTCTTTTCTGGCTCTCCATAAAAATAAGTTGGAAATAATCATTAATCTTATTTCGAAATATCAATAATCTTTAGAAAGAAATATTCATCATCGTTGAAT
>JAEEGJ010004309.1_pt1 | contig 48804 bp, 40 predicted proteins | sample 8958761 | NCBI WGS metagenome assembly JAEEGJ01 (sample SAMN16246546, study PRJNA631951) | gut metagenome | biome: gut microbiome; feature: rumen; material: RS-attached | host: Bos | place: Iran: Karaj | collected 2018-10
TTCGTGCCAACGGGATGAGCATCACCGCTTTTTGCTCTGGGATTTATAAGTGTCTTGTCAGCCCTGTTCACTATAACCGCTGTTGAATAGTTATCGCGTAAAACTGCAGCTATATTAGTCTCACCTACCCTGTAAAGCACCATCTTGTTTGTGGGCTCCACAAATCCGACACTCTGCAGAGGACGCGTTGCATATGCTGCAACCTCAGGGTTCGTGATGTACTGTGCATTTGCAAGCATAACGGGTTTTCCGCCAATAAGCGCACAAAGTGCAAATTTGCTGCATATCCTCGAAGCACCGGCTCCGTCTATGAGTCCGAATGCAAAAGAAGGATTCGTCGATACGGGAGCTGAAGCTATGCACGGATCCGATGCTGATACCGAATATTCAAACGGCATGAGCTGATAAAGATAAAGCATTCCGTCATCAGATGTAGGTATTGAGGGCAATGTGGCTGAATAGACTACTGTGCTGGCATTTGAAAGACGTGCTGAAGCCGATGTTGCGATCGCAGTCACAACAGTTGTGTCTGCCTTTGCTCCGGTGGGTATCACAAAGAACAATACCAGTGAAAGAAGAATGATCAATGATCTTTTTAATGATCTCATAAAAATCTCCTTGGAATAGAAAATAGGTTCGCCCAAACAAATAGAGTATGTGCGAACACATACTCTATTTTATCCGAAATTGTTATGTTAATTCAACTACCACATATGGTGTCGGAATAACTCAAAAACGGTATTAATATACAATATTTTACCAGAAGAGACCATCACCTAAGATCCACTGTCCGTTTATTTTGTAGACCTTAATGGTAACCTCATCCTCATCCTCGTCGTCCTTGCCCTTGATCTTGAGTTCCAGTTCAACCTCGTAACCCTTCTTTACCTCAGCTGACTTGTACTTCTTGGCAAGTTCCTGATATACGGTCTTAACTTCCTTGGCTTCCTTCTTTGAGAGTTCCTCGCCATAGAAATATGCGTCCTCTTCGTAGTAATCAGCCTGAGACTTATAACTCTCAGCTGTATCCTTGAGGCTTTCCTTATATGCTTTAAGATCTTTGTTTGAGATCTCATCAACATCGGTTATCTTATACGATACCTTCCAGTTCTTGCCGTAATCATCCTCGAAGCCGTCATATACGTCTTCCATGATTTCATCGAGATAACCCATCGTATCTTCGTATTCGTCCTTATCGCCGTACTTCTTTGCAAGTTCCTTTATCTCGTCCTGAGCCTTGACGTCAAACGAAGGTGCAGATAACTTAACATACTCGTTGTAGTCCTTCTCTCTGCTGTTCATGAGGCTGACCATCTTCTTTATCTGCTTCTTATATCCGCCTGCAAAAACAGTTGTCAGAAGAACAGCAAGCACAGCGATCACTACAACGGCTGCAGCTGCGATAATTATTATCTTTGATTTTCCCTTTAATGCAGCTGCTATTCCATTGCTTTTAGCCGGTGCAGGTGCAGGTGCCGGAGCAGGAGCTGCTACCGGTGCGGCTGCCATGGGAGCGGGTGCCGGCTGTGCGGCAGGTGCTGCCTGTGCAACGGCTGCTCCGCAGTTAGAGCAGAAAGCCTGTCCGTCCGGAACTAAGTTTCCGCATGATTCACAATACATAATCTGATCCCTCCTGAACAAAAGAAGCAAAAATGTTCCGATGTGTTCCTGCCGAGATTTTATCATAATCCATATAGATTTTCTTACAAAAAGAACGTCCCGCTCAGCAGCGGGACGTCCGTAAAGTTAACTTGTTTATCCGGATCAGTAAGTTGTTTCTGCAGCTACTGATGAAGCGGCATATTCTGCCTGCTCTAAGTATTCGTTCATGCTTGTTCCCAAGACCAGACCATACAAAGCAATGCCGATGATGGCGCCGAGGATCGTAAGAACGAGACCAGCGATTGCAGCGCCCTTTGCACCGCCGTTCTTCTTTGCGATTCCGATGATCGAGAAGATAAGGCCGAGAAGACCTAAGATCCAGCTTACGACGGGAACCCAGCAGAAAATGAGTGTGAAGATACCCATGATAAGTCCTGCGATTGCCATGCCGCTTGATTTTCTGGGCTGTGCAGGAACTGCTACTACAGGCTGGACATATACGGGCTGGGCCTGCTGTACCGGCTGAGCGTACTGCTGAACGGGCTGTACAGGCTGGGGTGCAGGCTGTGCGTACTGCTGAACGGGTTGTACAGGCTGTGCTATAGGCTGGGGTGCGGGTGCCGGTGCGGGCTGAACAGGTGCAGCCTGAACGGGTGCTGCCTGAGCAGGTGCTGCCGCTCCGCAGTTAGAGCAGAAAGCCTGGCCGTCGGGAATAGATGCTCCACAAGATTCACAAAACATAACTTACCTCCTAAATTACAATACTTTCTTAAGAAAATTCTGAAGTCTCTCGTTCTGGGGATTTGTAAATATTTCCTCAGGCGTATTTTCCTCGATTATTTTACCGCAGTCCATGAAGATGACTCTCGTGCCGACTTCTCTGGCAAAACCCATCTCGTGGGTAACGCAGACCATTGTCATGCCGGCCTTTGCGAGCTGCTTCATAACTTCCAGAACTTCTCCGACCATCTCAGGATCCAAAGCGCTCGTCGGCTCATCGAAAAGCATTACTTCAGGATCCATTGCAAGCGCTCTTACGATCGCGATACGCTGCTTCTGTCCGCCTGAGAGCTGTGATGGATAAGACATTGCTCTGTCCTGAAGTCCGACTTTTCCGAGAAGCTCCAATGCTTTCTTCTCGGCGTCTGCTTTTGAAATGCCGCGGAGCTTCATAGGTGCTATGGTCATGTTTTTCATGATCGTAAGGTGAGGGAAGAGGTTAAAGTGCTGGAACACCATTCCCATGTTCTGTCTCAACTTATTAATGTCTGTTGAAGGTGAAGTGATGTCCTGACCTTCAAAAGTAATCGTGCCTGAAGTAGGACGCTCAAGCAGATTAAGAGATCTTAAGAAGGTTGATTTACCGGAACCCGAAGGTCCGATGACGACTACTACCTCACCTTTTCTGATGTCGGTCGTGACGCCGTCCAAAGCCTTGATCTCGCCGCCATTATAGTGTTTGCAAAGATCCTTTACGGATATGATTACGTCATTATCAGCGCTCACTGCTCTTAAGCCTCCTTTCGATCAAAGATACTATCCAGCTGAAGAAGATAACGATCAGGAGATAGATGATCGCTACTGCAATAAGAGGCATAAATGCCGAGTATGTTCTTGATCTGATGATGTCGCCGCCCTTGGTAAGTTCCTGGAGTCCGACATAACCTGATACGGAAGTTTCCTTTATGAGAACGATGAACTCGTTTGCAAGTGCGGGAAGAACAGACTTGAATGCCTGGGGGATGATGATTAGGGCCATTGTCCTTACATATCCGAATCCCAATGAACGGCCTGCTTCGAACTGTCCCTTGTCGACACTCTCGATACCGCCTCTGATGATCTCGGCAACATATGCGCCGGAGTTGATTCCGAATGCGAGAACGGCAACGAGTATCTTATTATTGGAAGATGCGAAGATAACAAAGTAGATGATCATGAGCTGAACGACTACAGGGGTTCCTCTGATGACCGTAAGATATAAACCGCAGATCTTGTAAAGGACAAAAAGGATGCCCTTGCCGATACCGCCTTTGAGTTCTTCTTTCAGTGTGTCATAAGATGATCTGACGAGTGCAACTATGACACCCAGAACGATACCCAAAAGAACGGCAAAGAAAGTAACCTCAAATGTTACTGTCAGACCTTTTTTGATATAAGTGTAACGGTTATCGATGAGGAAGTTGTTTTCGAATTCTGCGTAGAATTTTGTCGAATAAAATGCCTCGCGGAGAGAAGCCAGCCATGCCGGCATAACAAGGAGCGGGCGGAATAATAACAAGTAGATAGCTACGACTGCACTGATCAAGATCGCAATGATCGAAAGACCTCTTCCGACATCGGTTCTGATGAGTGATCTGGCACCCTTATTCTTGGTGTACATGATAAGTGCGACAACGGCACAAGCGATGCCGGGACCAGGTAACCATGACAGAAGAAGAGCAATTATGCCGATGATCAAAATCTGATTGGCTTTTTTGGTGTACATTGGACGTTCCTCAAACTTCAAAGTATCGATACACGAAAACATCACCAATTATAAATAATAAAAGAGCGGAAATATAGACCATATTTCCGCTCATATTATTTGTTTTTTGCTTATTTTCGCAAAAAGCTATCAGCCTTCAGCAGGAATGTACTTGTTTACGATAGCAGCGATAGTGCCGTCGTCTGTGAGTTCCTTGAGTGCCTGGTTGATTGCATCCTTGAGTGCAACGTTATCCTTGTTGATAGCCATTGCGTAGTCCTCAACTGTGTAAGGTGTTTCAAGGATCTTGAGACCAGAGTTAGCTGCAACGAATGCCTTGGCAGGCTCGTTGTCGATAACAACTGCGCTGATCTTGCCTGTTGTGAGAGCGATAACAGCGTCGTTACCCTTAGCGAAACGCTCGATTCTCTCTTCGCCTACGCCGCCCTCTTCAACAGGAGCAGACATGTAGATGTCGCCTGTTGTACCGGACTGAACGCCAACCTTGTAGTCGCCGTTGACGAGTGTGTCGATATCTGTGATCTCAGAATCAGCAGCTACGATGATGGACTGGATACCTGTAGCATAAGGTGTAGAGAAGTTTACAGACTTAAGTCTGTCTTCTGTAACTGTCATGCCTGCGCATCCGATGTCGTACTTGCCGCTCTGAACGCCTGCGATGATTGAGTCGAACTCAACGTCTTCGATAACGAGCTCGAGACCGAGCTTGTCTGCTACTGCTGTAGCGATCTCAACATCAATACCAACGATCTTCTCACCCTCATAGTACTCATAAGGCGGGAAGAATGCGTTTGTAGCCATGATGAGCTTGCCGCTCTCAACAGTTGTGAATGCTGCAGCTGAATCAACATTAGCATCTGCAGATGCCTCTGTCTGCTTTGTAGCGCAGGATGTCATACCAAGCAAAAGTGCTGTGGAAAGAATGCCTGCTGCAATTCTCTTAAGTGTCTTCATAACCGTTCTCCTTTTGTTAATTAGGATATCGGTATATTACGCTAAAAATTCCTGCAAGGTAAATGAACAAAAGCCCGAAAAATGTTTGCCCAACGTTATTATTTTAAGTAAAATATCTAAATAGGGTAAGCTATTATAAAGATGAAAGGTCGCGGAAGGTCATGAAAAGGGTCCTGATTCTCGGTTGTAACGAAATTTCCAAGCGTTTGCTGATTGCTCTCTGCAGAAACAGATCTTATGCATCTGATATCTGTCTTGCTTCGCGTCAGAAGCAGGAATGCGATGAACTTAAGAATCTGGCGGCCAGCATGGGTGTCAGAGTCACTACATCCGGAATCGACATGGCAAATGTCGAAGGCGCCATGATGATGGTAAGGATCTTTGCTCCCGACATCGTCGTAAACCTTCTTCCTCCTGAACTTTCACTTGACGCGATGAGCCTTGCCGTAAAAGCAAAGGCTGATTATATAGATTCAACACTTTTCGACGTTCCTGATATCCCTTCACCGACATCACTTCTTTCGAAGCAGTTCAGGATGTTCGGCGAATTCCACGGCACCGGAAAGACAGCCATATGCGGAGCTGGTTTTGTTCCGGGTGCAGTCAATGCCATTATCAGACGTGCCGCCAAAAACGATTTCAGCAAGATCGACTATATCGACCTTATCGCCGTATCGGGCGAGAAGAAGATCGCAAAGAAGGGCAGGACCGAGATCGACGATACGCTCTATTCCGAAGATGTAAAAGCTCCGGTAGTAGCTAACAAGTTCGGTCCCAGCAAGAATGTTTTCTACATAGCTGACGGCAAGGTTGTCGAAGCAGAAGCAATGTCTATCGAGGCCAAGTCTTCATCCGGCACAAAGGTCTATCTTGATTCAAGCCCCATGGTCACAGATCTCCTCAAAGAGATTCCTGATATGTCAAACGTTAGATATTTCAAGCTCGGTAAAAAGCCTGACCTGGAGCACATTCCGCCCCAGGATAAGATCGACTTCTTAAAAGAGATCGGACTCATGTCAGATAAGCCGGTTGCGGTCGGCAACGTTGAAGTTGCCCCCATCGATCTTTTGGCTGCGATCCTTCCCAAGAAATCCGATCTGGGCGAATCAGCGCCCATCGAATCCAAGGCCAAGGGCATGGCATCTTACGAGATCTACATTACCGGTAAGAGCAAGAAGGACAATATAGATATCGCTAAGTCTTACATTGTTACGGGTGACAATGAAGCTTCCTATGAAAAGCACGGCGTAAGTGCTTTTGATGACATGAAGGGCGCTGCCCTTATCGCAGGCGTAAAACTCATGTGCAGAGACAAGTGGAAGAAGACAGGAGTCTTCACTCCTGCAGCTTTTGATTGCGAAGAGTACTGCAAAGCGTTTACAATGGAAGGTATTAAATTAACAGAAGGCGAGGGTAAGCCTTTCAAATAATCGTAATCGGAAACATTGACAGCTGATGCTAATGAGGTAAAGAAATGTCCGAGAGAAGTTTTTGGAAAGAGATGCAGATCAACGATATGCTGGTTATCGATACGATCCGTAAATACGGAAGAGACACTATTTATTTTAAAGATAAGGATTCCAAGTTTATCTGGAATAACTATATGCACGCAAATCAGCTCGGCGTAATCAAGCCGGATGAGCTGGTAGGCAAATCTGATTATGACTTTTTCCCCAAGGAGTTTGCAGATAAGGCAAGAGCAGTCGAACTCGAGATCATGAGAACGGGAAAGCCCGTCCTTAATATCGAAGAAGAACTCCTTGATGACGAGGAAAATGCAAGATATTATCTTGCGTCCAAGTATCCTCTCTACGACGTAAACAACGAAATCGTCGGAACATGGGGCATAAGCAGGGACATCACAGAGCAGAAAAAACTAGAGCTTGAACTTGAGCGTTCCTATCACAAGATGGAGCTTCTTGCGCGTGTTGATGACCTGAGCGGACTTTATAACAGACGCTATTTCTATGAGACTCTCGAAAAATATGCGAGCCTCTACCAGAAGAGAACTGACGGCAGCACATTTGCTCTCCTCGTAGCTGACGTCGATGACATAACAAATGTTAACGACATATTCGGCCAGCAGAACGGCGATATCGTTTTGAAGAGCATCGCAGAACAGTGTATGGCTAACGTAAGAACAGAGGATACATGCTTCCGTACAGGCGGTGACGAGTTCGCTATCGTACTTCTTGATACTGATAAGGTATCTGCCGTAGGCATGGCTAAAAAGCTCGTTGAGACGATTGCCAATGAACCCATTATCCTTGACGGCAAGAGGGAAAGAGTAACGATCTCGGCAGGACTTGCCATGTTTGATCCGGAAGATCCTGATATCTCTGATCTCTTATCCAAAGCGGAAAGAAAGCTCAATAAATCAAAGAGAGAAGGAAAGAACAAGGTATCCTTCTGATCGATTAGATAATTCAGTAAGTTAATGGGGCCGGGAGATATCCCGGCCTTGCTATTTTGAGGTGTGTGGTAAGCGGTTGGAGAAGCAAGGCCGGGTAGTCCCTTATACGGAGAAAAAGAAATGGAAAAAAGTGAGCGGTCGTTGGTCGGGACTTAAGCTGCACCCTTATCCTTCAATGGAGTTTGTCTTGCAATGGTTGTGTTACGGACAGATGCTGCCGGAGCATTAATACGCTTGATCGGAGTAACGCGGACAGAAGATGGCCTGACTGTACGGACAGGTCTTGCAGTCCTTACGACTGAGGGTGAAGGTCTTACTCTTCTTGAAGCTGCACGCTCTGCCGCTTCGTCAATATCTCTCCAGTGATCGATGCATGATGTAGCTGCCTTGATGGTAACAAGTATGAAAAACAAGAAGATAAGCATATCGAGTGGTGACATAAATAAAACCTCCAAAAAGATCGTATGTTCTTTGCTGGAGGTAATATATCACAGGTAAAGTGTCATTAAAGGGACTAAAAACCTGTTTTAGTCAAAAACGAACAAAAATTTTGTGCTTGGTCAATTGCCGAGTTTGGATGCTCCGATCCTTATGGCGCCGCTATCCAGCATCTCTTTGGCAGCTTCAACCGTTCTGATGCCGCCTGCTGCTTTGATCCTGACATCAGGACTTATGTTCTTTTTCATGAGGACGATATCTTCGGCCTTGGCACCCGCGCTGCCAAAGCCTGTTGAAGTCTTGATGAAGTCGGCTTTGGCCTCGCTTACGATCTTGCAGAGACGGACTTTCTCGTCTTCAGTAAGATCGCATGTCTCTATTATGACCTTGAGAAGCGCGCCCTTGGCGTGAACTGCTTCTGCGATGAGCTTGATCTCCTCATATACTTCATCGTATCTTCCTGACTTAACGAAGTTGATATTGATTACCATATCGATCTCTGAAGCGCCGTTGTCACAGGCATCTTTTGCCTCAAACACCTTGGTCGCCGTAGTTGAATAACCGTTAGGGAATCCGATAACGGTGCAGACAGCGACTCTGCCTTTGGAGAATCTGACCGCATCCTTAACAAAGCAGGGCTGTACACAAACAGATGCAGTGCCTAAAGAAGCAGCGCGTTCTATCAATTCTTCGATATCGGAACCGGTGGCAGTAGTCTTGAGGTTTGTTAGATCAACATAGCTCATGATGTTCTCAGGATCAGGCTTGTTTGTGTCCGTGGCAGGGCAGAAGTCCTTCTTATATGTTCTGCCCATAATTGCCGTAAGTACTATTCCTGCTATGTTGTTGAAGCCGGAAAGCTCGCCAATGTTGCATGGTGTTCTATATCCGTCACCATAGATAAGGAGCGGGATGCACTCTCTGGAGTGATCGGTTGAAGCAGTTGACGGATCGCATCCGTGATCGGCGGTAATGATGAGAAGATCGTCATCCCTGAGTTTGGAAAGAATGATCCCCAGTGCGTCGTCGAACTCATGCATTGCAGTCGCATAGCCCTCGATATCATTTCTGTGGCCGTACTTCATGTCGAAATCGACCAGGTTAACAAAACACAGACCATTGAAGTCATGATCCATCATTTCTATTGTCTTGTTGATTCCGTCAGTATTGCCCTTGGTGGGATTGGATTCAGTAAGACCTCTTCCTGCGAAAAGGTCGAAGATCTTTCCTATAGAGATGACATCATATCCTTCGTTCTTAAGGAGATCGAGCATAGTTGAAGATGGTGCGCTGAGCGAGAAATCGTGGCGGTTTGCAGTCCTTGTGAAGTTACCCGGTTCACCGACGAAAGGTCTTGCGATGACTCTTCCTACGGCATGGTCGCCTGTCATGACTTCTCTTGCTTTGGCACAAATATCGTACAGTTCATTAAGAGGAATTATCTCTTCGTGAGCGGCAATCTGGAGCACGCTGTCGGCTGAAGTATAGATGATCGGTTTGCCTGTCTTCATGTGTTCTTCGCCGTAATCCCTGATGACATCCGTGCCGCTGTATGGCTTGTTGCAAAGATATTCCTTGCCCGTAGCTTCCTCAAGGGCTTTCATGACTTCTTCCGGGAAGCCGTCCGGATAAGTCGGCTGGGCCTTGTCGGAAATAATTCCTGCGATCTCCCAATGTCCGATAGTCGAATCTTTGCCGGCAGAGATCTCCCTTACTCTCGCATATGAACCGATGGGTGAGGGGATGGATTCCTGAGCTTTCTTATAAGATGTGATCCTGGGATCATCTTCGCCGTCTATTGCAAGAAGTCCCATTTTCGCAAGGTTCGGGAAGGCCGCATTGGAGTAGGAGAGGACGGCTGCAAGAGTGTTGCTTCCTTCATCACCGAACTTAGCCGCATCGGGTGCTCCGCCAACACCAAAACTGTCCAAAACAATCAGAAATACACGCTTTGCCATATGAATGACTCCTTATCAAGACTTAACTTTTGACACTATTATAAATCAGTTTGTGTCGATTATTGGGGTAAATGGGAGTGATAAGCGGGGTTGTGACAGAACGAATGTCATTAAAATTTTATATAAATGCAACGCTCATGCTTCTTTACTTATTTTTATTATTATGGAAAAATGATTCTTATAGTGGATGAAAAGGTCTAAGGATAACTATGTCTATCCGAAGGCCTGACGAAAATAGAATAAATGCTATCTTTGCGTTCTTGAGAATAAGGGATTCGATGAGCCGCAGACTGATAGGAAAGGTTAAAGTTATGAGTAACAAACTGAGATCGTTCTTGATTGTTGTTATTTCCATCGCAGTCGTTATGGCTGCGTTGCCGATGAATGCATTAAGAGTTAATGCTGATGGGGAGTATACGATTACTTATCATCCCTATGGTGATAACCTTACAACAAAACAAGTGACTTATGATGCTTCAACACAAGTTCCAAGCCCCAATAATCTTGGATATGATGATGTATACGGTTGTAAGTTTGTATCTTGGAGTGACGCTGAAAGTGGACAAGGAACCGCTTATACCACAGCTGACAACCTGCCTCAGCAAAATATAGATCTTTTTGGCGTTTGGGAATTTGATTCAGATAATTATGTTAAGGTTACACTTGAATGTGGTGGAACTTACGGCGAGGCAGAAACTGTTTTTATGCCAAAGACTGGCGGAAATGTTGAAGCTAAAGCTATTCCTTTGCCGGCTAGTTGGAATACACCGTATAATATCGTTTTTTCTCATTGGTCTGTTGAAGGTTCTAGTGTTGAATATAACGATACAGATCTATATACATTCGCATCTGATACAACACTTAAAGCTAACTGGAAACAGGTTTATGTAATCACTTATAGAGTTAATGCCGACAGCGATTCCATTCCTGTTAAAACGCACACTGACACATATGATTTTAATGCCACGACAAATTATGTAGTCAAGGATAATATGTTTACATATGATGGTTATAAATTTGTCACTTGGTATTCATCCGCTGGTGGACCTACAAGCAGCGCTAAACACGATCCTCAGTCTGTAATAAATAAAGGTGAAATTAACAAAGATTTCGATCTTTATGCTTGGTGGGTAAGAGAAATTACTCTCTATGAAAATAACGGGTCAACTTCGGAGGCCAAAGCAATTCATAACATTCCGATCGGAAATGAATTAGAGCTTACTGCTGATTATTTTGCAGCTCCTGCAGAAAAAACACTTGTTGGTTGGACTACAACTCGTGACGATACAACAATTAAATATGTTAAAGGCCAAAAGGTAATAATAACAGGTAATAATGAAACAGATGTAGAGCGTGTTCTCTATGCACAGTGGGCAAAACCTTGCACTATTCATTTTAAAGACAATTATCCTGAAGGAGCTACCGATACATCAGGTTCAATGGAAGATCTGGTTGCAGGTATAGGTTTTACAACACCCATTAATAACGGTTTTCTGTATAACGGTCATACATTAACAGGTTGGAATACGAAACCTGACGGAACCGGTGATTCATATGACGCCACCTCCATATCTTTGGGTGACAGCTTTACTGAAAACGAAATAACTCTTTATGCTCAGTGGAAAATTAACACTTACACAATAACATTTATGAATGAAAAAGGAACAGAAACAATTGCTACTGTTCCGTGCGATTATGGACAGAAGCCTGTTGCTCCTACACCTGAACCTACAAAGGCTTCTACTGAGACAGAGGTTTATAGTTTTGATGGATGGTCAACCGATAAAGACTCACAGGGCACTGCCTTAACTTCCTTACCGGAAGCTGCAGGCATAGCGACATATTATGCTCATTTCACACCTTCCACGAGATATTACACTGTTTCTGCTAAAGCAAACCCCACAGCAGCTGGAACTGTTAGCGGTTCCGGTAGTAGTTATAAATGGAACGATTCGGTAACAATTGAGGCAAGTACTAATTACGGCTATACTTTTGTAAAGTGGACTAACAATGGTGCAGAAGTTACAAGCGATAAAACATATACTTTTACTGTAAATAATGAAAATGCTGATTATAGTTTTGTAGCTGAATATGAAAAAAATACTTATAAGGTTACATTAGAAGACTCTGCAGGCGGACAAGCTACTATCGATAAAAACACATATTTATATGAAGAAGAGGCTACTGTAGTTGCTGCTGCTGACTATGGTTATACTTTTAAAAATTGGGTTAAGGACGGCCAGGTGGTCTCCTCTGATCCTACGTATACTTTCCAAGTAACTGCAGACAGTACAGTTCAACCTGTTTTTTCAGTCAATTCTTACGAGATCAGTCTTTCTTCTGATGGAAACGGTACTTATGCAGGCGAAGGTTCATATAGTTACTTATCCACAGCAACTGTAACGGCATCTCCTAATACAGGCTATGATTTCGTTAACTGGACTAATGAGGATGGAGATGAAGTAAGCACAAGTGCTACTTATTCTTTCACGGTTAGCGGTGCACGTTCTTTGAAAGCTAATTTTGCACTCAAATCCTATAACATCGATGTTACAGCAGGTGATAACGGATCAGTTACGGGAAAAGGCATTTATTACTACGGCGAAAGCATTACCGTTAAGGCAAAGCCTGAGACAGGCTATCATTTCGTTAACTGGACCATTGATGGAAATGTTGTAAGCACAAATGCTAACTACACATTTACTGTTACAGGTCCTACTGAGCTGACAGCTAACTTTGCGATTAACACATACACAGTTAAGTTCGTTAACGATGACGGTACTTTGCTCAAGGAAGGTCAGTTCGTTTACGGAAGCACTGCGTTCTATCATCTTAATGAAACTCCTACGAAGAAGCCTACTGTACAGTACACTTATACATTTGCCGGATGGGATAAGAAGCTTGGTACGGTAACGGACGACATTACATACACAGCTACTTATGAAGCCACAGTCAACAAGTATAAGATCACGTTCAAGAATGAAGATGGTTCTATGCTCCAGATCAGCGAAGTTGAGTATGGTAAGCTCCCTGTTTATGAGAAGGATACACCTACTAAAGCAGCAACTGTACAGGAGACATTTACTTTCGCAGGCTGGGATAAGGAAATCTCCAAGGTAACAGGCGAGGCAGTATACACTGCAACATATACTTCCAAGCCAATCACAAAGGATAGTATTAATTATAAGTACTTCACGGTTGCGTTTGTAACAAATGGCGGCTCTGAAATCGTATCCCAGCTGGTTGCTGAAGGCGGAGTTGCATTCAGGCCTGAAGAGCCCTTGAGAGAAAGATATACTTTCGGAGGCTGGTATATCGATGAAGCACTCACAAAGCCGTTCAGCTTTGCAACAGCTATCACATCAGATATCACTCTCTACGCTAAGTGGATCAAGGGTTCACCTGACATTGAAGCTACATACGCAGTCGTTGGTTTAGGAAGCACATCATTTGAACTCGGCAGCGGTGAGGATATCACGGTAGCAGTTGAGAGAAGCAAGGATAACGATTCGATCGCAACACACTTCAAGGGTGTTCTGATCGATGGCGTTGAAGTCGATTACTATAACTATGAGCTTGCAGAAGATAACAGTTCAGTAATCATCAGAGCGGATGCACTTGAGGGACTCGATGCGGGAGCTCACACAATTACGATCGTTTATGACGATGGTACGGCTGAAGTTGAACTGGTCGTTGCAGATGAAAATGAGCCTACTGCGGCGGTTGAAAAGATAACTGAGACCGAAGCCGGCGACACAGAACCTGTTAACGTTACAGTTGAGAAGACCAGCAATTTGGGTCTGTGGATCGCTCTGGGTATCGTTGCAGTTGTTGTTATTGCAGCTATCCCGATCTTCATAATCAAAGGCCGCAGCTTAAAGTAAGCGATTAAAAGACTAAATACATGAGGGGCAGGAAGATAATCCTGTCCCTCAATTATTATAATAAGTACTACATATAATTAAGGGCATGTGGTATAGTTTGCGTCGAAAGTAATTAAGTGAGCATATTAAATGGATGAAATAAAGACATTTGCAGACCTCGACCTGTCACCTGAGGTCATGGACGCCCTGAAGAAGATGGGTGTAAAGAGACCCACTACGATCCAGCAGAAAGCGATACCGCTTCTGATGGACAATTTCAGCGTGATCGCAAAAGCGCCTACCGGAACCGGAAAGACATTCGCTTTCGGCATTCCGATACTTGAATATCTCAACTTGGATTCGAAGTTCGTTCAGGCCCTGATCCTTTGCCCGACAAGAGAGCTCGCTCTTCAGATCACTACTGAGCTTAAAGGACTCGCAAAGTATATTAAGGGCTTCAGGATTGCAGCTCTTATCGGAGGCCAGAGCATGCGCCTCCAGGCAGAGAAGGTGCAGAAGAAACCCCAGGTCATCGTTGCCACTCCGGGCCGTCTTCTCGACATGAGCCAGAGAAAACTCGTTGACATCTCAAACATATACACCCTCGTTCTTGATGAGGCGGATGAGATGCTCAAGATGGGATTTATCAACGACATCAGAAAGATAATGGCGCTGACACCGAAGGATAAGCAGATCGCCTTATTCTCTGCGACAATGCCCAGAGAGATCCAGAACATCACGTGGGAATTCATGTCAGGCAGTGCCGAGATCGACGTCATGCCGAAGGCTGAAGACCACCCTGATATCGATGAATACATAGTTGAGTGTCCGGAGAAGGACAAGCTCAAGAACATAGTAATGATCATGGCGAAGGAAGACCTGAGAAAAACGATAGTCTTCTGCAATACAAAGGTCCAGACGACCAAAGTCGGCGAGCAGCTGACGGCAGCCGGAGTATCCGCAAAAGTCCTTCACGGCGACTGCAGCCAGAGGGAAAGAAACAGGGTAATGGACATGTACAGGGCTGATAAGTTCGACGTTCTTGTCGCAACGGATGTCGTCGCAAGAGGCATCGATGTAGACGACATTGAAGCCGTATTTAACTATGACATTCCCAAAGAGAATGAACTCTATCTGCACAGGATCGGACGTACCGCGCGTGCCGGCAAGGCTGGAAAGGCATTCTCATTTGTCGCTTATCTCGACCGTCCCAGAATGGAAGAGATAATCAGATATACAAAGATAGATCCCAAGCCTTACGAGATCTGATAAGTCTTATTTTCGAGATGTGAAGATCAGCCCTGAAGCCTCGGGGTCTTTTTAAATATTCCCTTATATGTTGAGGGGGTGAGGAATACGATGAGCGGCAAGAGCTCGAGTCTTCCTGCGATCATGTCGAAAATGAATACCCACTTGGATACGTCAGAGAAAAACGCGTAGTTGTGCGTAGGTCCTACGAGTGAGAGACCGGGGCCGATGTTGTTGAGAGTTGCCGCTACTGAAGAGAAGACCGTAACAAGGTCATGTCCTTCGAATGCGACGATAAACATCGATGATGCAAAAGTTACGAGATAAATGAAGAAATAGATTGCTACGGAATGCTCGATGTCGCCGTCGACAGGCTTGCCGTCAATATGGATCTTCTTGACCGTTCTCGGGTGAAGATAAGTATTGATCTCTCTTTTTATCGACTTGAACATGATCTGTAATCTTGCGATCTTAACACCGCCGCCGGTGGAGCTTGCGCATGCACCGATGATCATGAGGGAAAGCAGTATGAACTTGGCAATCGTAGGCCAGAGATCAAAGTCTGTCGTGGCAAAACCGGTTGTAGTGATGATCGTGGATACCTGGAAGAAAGACTGTCTTAATGTTTCTCCGATCCCATCGTACATGCCTCTTAACGAGAAGAAGATGATCGCTGTCGCAACGGCTACAACGGCGAGATAAACCCTGACCTCGCTCATCTTGAATGCCTTGGATATCTGCTTTGTCGTGATGTAATAGTAAAAATTGAAGTTCGCGCCGAACATGATCATGAAGACGCCGACGATCCACTGGATGTGCGGGGCATAAGAGGCAAAGCTGTCGTTCTTTACGCCGAAACCACCGGTACCGGCAGTACCGAATGCAGAGCAGATACTGTCGAACAGCGGCATTCCGCATACGAAGAGAAGGATGATCTCTGTTAAGGTCATTACCAGATAAATGAGATAGAGCATCTTGGCGGTTGATCTGACTTTAGGCACGATCTTGCCGACTGTAGGTCCGGGGCTTTCCGCTCTCATAAGATTCATGTTTGAGCCGCCTGTCATAGGGACTACAGCAAGCAGGAAAACGAGAACGCCCATGCCGCCGATCCAGTGAGTGAGCGAACGCCACATAAGAGATGTGTGGGACATTGCCTCAACGTCGGTAAGTATGCTTGCACCGGTCGTGGTAAAGCCTGATGCCGTCTCGAACATTGCATCCGTGAAAGAAGGAATCTCTCTTGTGAGAACAAAAGGAATACATCCGCAGACACTTAACACGAGCCATGAAAGTGCCGTGGCAACACAACCGTCTTTAATGAAGATGGTCATGTTCTTAGGCTTTTTCAATGAGATCAGAAAGCCGGCGCCAATATAAATAGCTGCCAGGCCAATATAATAAAATACTTGGACCTCACCATAGAAAAGTCCGCAAATGACAGGCATAAGCATAAGCGCGCCTTCAATGAGCAAGACTTTGCCCAGGATGTAAACAAGCATTCTTATGTTCATCTTACGATATCAGTTAAGGTCGTGAATCCCTTATTCTTTGTAACGATCATTACGCTGTCGCCTACTTCGATAGAGTCGCTACCTGTAGGGATAATGATCCTGCCTGAACGGTTGATGAACGATACGAGAGTATTGGGTTTGAGCTTCATGTCCTTGAGCTGCTTGCCTGTGGCATTTGAAGCTTCCATAACCTTGAACTCGATTGCTTCCGCGCGTTCGTCGAAAAGATGATACATAACTTCGACGTTGCTTCCGATGGAAGCCTGTCTTGCACGTGCATATGTGATGATGGCCTCGGAGGTTATCAGCTTGGGGTAGATAACGCTGCCGAGATCCAGGCGGTTGATAACGTCTGTAAAGCTGATCTTGTTGATCTTTGTGACTGACTTGATGTCCTTGGAGATCTGTCTTGCGAACAGTGTAAGCATGATGTTCTCTTCGTCGAGACCCGTGAGGGCGACAACTGAATCAACATCTCTGATACCTGTCTCTTCAAGGAGAGACTCATTGATACCGTCGCCGTTGATGATGGTGGCCTTCGGAAGAAGGTCGCTCAGTTCTTCACAACGCTCAGGGTCTTTCTCGATGAGCTTAACATCGATACCCGTCTTGATAAGCTGGTCAGCGAGATAGTATGCGGACTTGCCTCCGCCGATGATTATCGTACTCCTTACGGAGTTTGTCTTAAATCCGATGGACTTAAGGAATGAGTGGCAAACTTTACGTGTTGCGACAAAAGAGATAATGTCGCCTGCGGAAAGCTCAAAAGAACCGTTAGGGATTGTTACTTCGTCGCCGCGCTCGACACCTACGATGACAAGGTCATTTGTGTAGTTGCTTCCGAGATAAGCGATCGTCTTACCGTCGAGAACGTTTCCTTCGGGAATCTTGATCTTAACGAGTTCCGCACTTCCGTGTGCGAAGGAGTTGATCGAGATCGCAGCAGGGAGGAAGAGGATACGAGCCGCTTCGACAGCTGCCTCATATTCAGGATTTATGATCATCTCAAGGCTGAGCTTTGACCTGAGGTAAGGGATCTCCTTGCCATAGTCAGGGTTTCTTACACGTGCAATAGTTGCAAGATTCTTATTGAACTGCTTTGCGATCGTGCAGCACAGGAGATTGAGCTCATCTGATTCGGTAACGGAGATGAAGAGGTCGGCAGTAGCAATGCCTGCTTCTTCAAGTACTTCGTGGCTTGCGCCGTTACCGATGATGCCCATACAGTCGCAAAGGTTTGCGAGCTCTGTAAGGCGGTCAACGTTCTTGTCGATGATGACCAGATCGTGGCCCTCTTCTGCAAGTCTGTTAACGAGCGTGTCGCCGACTTTGCCGGCACCTACAACGATGATCTTAAGTCCTTTTTTACCCATAAGCATTAAATCCCGAATAACTCTTTGACTGCGTCTTTCTTAACGCCTGAACCGATGACTACGATCTTACCCGTAACATCGGAAGCGCCTGTTCTCACTTCGGATTCTTCAGGTACGAAGTCGAAGTGGATCCAAGTACCGTCTTCGCCTGCGACGATACCCTTTGAACGGAGGATCATGCCGTATTTTTCGCTGTCATCCAATGCCTTCAAAGCATTCTCGATATCAGCCTTTGTGAAACGCTTGGAAGTCTCGAATCCGACGGAATCGAAAACCTCGTCAGCATGATGGTGATGATGATGTTCATGCTCGTGGTCATGATCGTGATGGTGGTGGTGTTCATGTTCGTCATCATCGTCGTCATCATCGTGGTCGTGATGGTGGTGATGTTCGTGTTCATCATGATCATCGTCATCGTGATCATGGTGGTGGTGATGGTGCTCGTGCTCGTCATCATCATCGTCGTCATCGTCATGATCGTGATGGTGGTGAGCCTTGCACTCTTCACACTCACAGTCTTCACCGTGCTCATGATGGTGGTGATGTTCATGCTCTTCTGCCTCGAGAAGTGCAGCAGCCATGTCTGCAGCTGTAAGAGGCTCTTCGATTGCCTTGAGGATCTGTACTCCGGAGAGCTCGTCCCAGGGTGTTGTGATGATCTGTGAGTGATCGTTGATCTCACGGATAAGTGCGATAGCCTGATCGAGCTTGTCCTGTGCGATGTTGCCTGTACGGCTTAAGATGATCGTGCCGGCATACTTGATCTGGTTCTCATAGAACTCCTTGAAGTTCTTGAGGTAGATGCGGCACTTGGAAGCGTCGATAACAGTTACTGTTCCGCAGATCTCTGTGCCTTCAACGCGCTTAACTGCAGCAACTACGTCAGAGAGTTTGCCTACGCCGGAGGGCTCGATGAGGATCCTGTCGGGTGCGAACTGCTTGATTACGTCCTGGAGCGCTGTGCCGAAGTCACCAACAAGGCTGCAGCAGATGCATCCGGAATTCATCTCGGTGATGTTGATGCCGGACTCCTTAAGGAAGCCGCCGTCGATGCCGATCTGGCCGAACTCGTTTTCGATAAGTACGAGCTTAGCGCCGTTATAACCGTCAGCGATAAGCTTCTTGATCAGTGTTGTTTTACCTGCTCCCAGAAATCCTGAGAAAATGTCTACTTTAGTCATTAAAATGCCTCTTTTCTATCGTCAATTAAAATATATAACGTCATTATCGGGCTTGCTCGTTATGGCATAGTCCTCGACTGTGAGGCAGGGAACGTTGATCTTGCCGCCCTGTCCGTCGTCGTCTTCGAAATATCTTACCTGTCCTGTTACCTTAAGCCACTGGCCTGCAGGGAAGTTGGACCTCAATTCATAAAAACAGAGAACGCCCATCATCTGGATGTCAGCGGCGCAGCATGTATATGCCTGTCTCTGCAGAACGAAAGCACGGCCGTTGAATTCTCTTAAGATAACGGCCTGACCGATGAGGCTGACCCTCTTGCCGTTGTAACGGTCCATGTTGTCCATGGCATCGGTATAGAAAAGACCGAAGTCCTCTGCAGCTATGACGCAGGGATTCTGGTTGAGGTCGAAGGGAAGATGGTCTTCTATCCTGATGACCTTATTGTCTTCGCCGAGGAAGTTGATGCTCATGCCGGGATTGACCGCCTTAACGGAACCTCTGAGCTTGGGAATATTGTCGGTCTCTTCGTTTACGCGGTTGAAGATGACAGTATCGCCGTATCTGAAATAGTCAGCGAAAAGTGTCTGCATGTTTCTGAAATAATTACCGTATGTGGAAGCATCGATAACTACGACAGCTGCTGCCAGAGCCCAGCGCTCAGGCACGTCGACCTTCTCGAAAAATTCAGCAGGGGAGACCGAGCCGTTCCATTCAATGAATACGACACCCGGCTTATGCTTTGCCTCGATATCGAAAGTCAGTTCCTTGTTGACGTCATCGGTATCGCAGTTGATTATCACGGGGTTAGCACCCTCGTAATTCTCGGGAATATATTCCTCTTCACCTTCTTCGGTGTTGATTACCACAACTTTGCGGTTCTTGAAGTTTTCTCCGCCGATCCAGGAACAGATGACCGAAGTCTTTCCGCTGTCCAGGAAACCGGTGAAAAAATAAACCAGACAATCATCCATAAATAGTGCACCTCATTTAACAAATAATATTTTGTCCCTGAATTGTTATTATTTCAAGCAAGAAAAAGTATAAAATCTAATATCGGCACTTTTGATTTTCTAGGAGTATTAATGAAATCGGTAAAGATCGGTGACATAAAAATAAAGAATCCGATAGTCCTGTCTCCCATGGCGGGGATCAGCAGCCTGCCTTTCAGGATCATATGCAATGAGATGGGCGCAGGCTACAGTCCGACAGAACTCGTGAGCGCCAGATCGATCAGATATAACGGTGTGGACAAGAGCCTTCGCTACATGAGGATCTCTCCTGAGGAAGAGGGGATCACGGCGATACAGCTTTTCGGAACCGAACCCGAAGATTTTGAAGCGGCGATCGCGACCATCATGGAAACTCCGGTCTTAAAGGAAGTCTCGATAATCGACATAAACATGGGATGCCCCGTCCCAAAGGTCGTAAAGACCGGTGCCGGCAGTGCCCTGATGCAGGACCCGAAGAGGGCTTCTGACATCGTAAAAGCCTGCAAAAAGGCGGTCTCAGGCCTTAGCAGGAATATCCCCATCACGGTCAAGACCAGAACAGGTTATAACGAAGGCGATAAGGGCAATCCCGATTTTGCAAAGGCACTTGCGGATGCCGGTTGTGATATGATCTGCGTTCACGGCAGAACGAGGCCGCAGATGTATCACGGCGAGAGCTCAAATGAGGCAATCGCGGTAATGAGAGACGCCGTAAGAGGCTACGATATTCCTTTCTTCGCGAACGGCGATATCTGTGATGTCCGGTCGGCAAAGAAGATCATCGAAGATACGGACTGCGACGGCATCATGATAGGCCGTGCGGCAAGGGGAAATCCCTGGATATTCGGCAGGGTCCTGGCAGGGCTCAATGGCACGGAAATGCCTGATCTTCCGGGCGTTCAGGACCGCAAGGACATGCTGGTCAGAGAGCTCGAAGGAAGGTTAAAATATCTTCCCGAGGATGTGGCTGTAAGGGAATTCAGAAGCGTAATGCCGTACTATGTAAAGGGGCTGCCGGGATCAGCCCAGATAAAGGTCAAACTCGTGAACGCAGTGAGCTTTGACGAAGTAAAGGAGATAATAGAACTTGCCTGATATAGTAATTTCAGTAATAGCAGTTATAGCGGGATGCCTTATGTGCTTTAACGGCTATAAGCTCTTCCGGTTCAGCCTCGGAATTGCCGGGTCAGTCGCCGGATTTTGCCTCGGAAGATTTCTTATAAAAGTTACGGGAGACATGGGCATAGAATGGAGCGAGATCGCAAGGATCATCGTTCTGGCTGTCCTTACGATCGGTCTTGGCGTTCTCGCATTCAAGCTATACATGAAAGCCCTGATCGCAATAACCACGATAATCTGTGCCCTCTGGTTCTACGATGACTTTAATTTCCTTTTCGAGAGAGTCACTAACAGTGCGCTCCGCATAGTCCTGACAATGGCTTCGGGCATTATTGCCGGTGTTCTTATAGGAATAATCGTTTACTACGCTCAGAAGTGGACGATCAGCTTATTTACGGCTTTTGTGGGTGCAAGAGTGATATCCGGTGTGCTTACGCCGATCCTCTGGTCCGGCATCCTTCAGGGTGAATATGCAGGGATCATCGAGCAAAAAGTTTTGGGACCTGATGTCGCACTTAACTATTCTCTGGTCAGAATCCTGATATTAGTGGCTTTCTGTGCAGCAGGTTTCGTAATACAGTTGAAAACGTCAAAAAAATAGTCGAAAAAATAGTTTGACCAAAAACAATCTCCTTGTTAAAATTTGGCTGGATATATATTTTGAGGATATGTGTCCGGAATAATTAATTTATGACAATTTTCTTAATCTATCCCTTATTCCATGTCGAGGGCATTCCGATTTACCGGGATGCCCTCGGCGTGTTATAGGGGATTTTTTGTATCAATACATGTGATTCTCGTAATTCCACAAATGATTCCAAAATTGAAGTGTTTCGGAATTGAATTTGTAATTATAGGGCTAAAATTCCAAATTCGCTTCCAGTATTCTCAACAAGCGGAATTGTATCGGGAACCAATACTTCAATTAACCTTATTTATCGGACTGCCGTCCATGAATGCCTTAAGGTTGGCAGCAGCCATGTCGATCAAACGGATCCTGGTCTCAACGGGTGTCCATGCGATGTGGGGTGTGATGATGCAGTTGGGAGCGCCGAGAAGAGGATTGGACTCGAGCATAGGCTCAACGCATACAACGTCGCATCCGAAGCCGCCGAGAAGTCCGCTGTCCAAGGCGGCCCTTACATCAGCTTCGTTGATGACGGGTCCTCTGGCTACATTGATAAGGATCGTTCCTTTATTGAACCAGGACAGGGTGTTTTTGTTGATGATCTCTCTTGTGTCATCTGTAAGAGGGCAGTGGAGAGAGACGACATTGGCGCCTCGGATCCCGTCTTCGAGAGCAAGGCACTTAACGGGAGTGCCGCTTACGTCAACGGTTGTTCCGATAAGCGATGCGTCGTGGGGAGTGGCGGTTACGGTCATGCCGAAAGCATAAGCCATCCGGGCGACTCTTTTGCCGATCTTGCCAAGGCCGATTATGTGAAGTGTCTTGCCTGCAAGTTCTGTGAGGGAACCCTTGAAATAGCAGAACTGGGGGCATCTGCACCAGTCGCCGTCCATTACGGAAGAGGAGTGAAGACCTGCAAGGTTGGTGAGTTCAAGGAGCAGGGCCATCGTGTGCTGGGCTGTGGCGAAAGTCGCATATTCAGGAACGTTGGTTACGGTGACACCGTGATCTCTCGCTGCCTGAAGGTCAACGACGTTGTAACCTGTGGCAAGAACGCCAATGTATTTGAGGTCAGGGAGCTTGTCGAAGACTTCCTTGTCGAAGACGGTCTTGTTGGTGATGGCAACTTCAGCGCCCTGCATTCTTTCTATGAGCTGGTCTTTTGAGGTTATGTCGTAAGCCGTGACCTCTCCCAGGTTTTCCAGTGCTTTCCAGGTTATATCGCCCGGATTTGCTGCAGAGCCGTCAAGAATAACTATTTTCATGTGAATTGCCTCCGAATATGTTTGAAATAATTTTAGCAAAAGAGTGATATTGTTATATCAGAAATTCAAATAAGGCGGGACCCGTTTATGTATGTAATCTGTTACGGCAAATCACCCAAGGCACTTGCAACAGGACAGAAGCTGATAAATGAGATCGGCGGAAGATATGTCACCGGAACCGAGCTTATGACCGGCAGTTTTGTCATGGCTGAAGGCGAGACGAACTGCGCGATCGTAATGGTGCTGCCTTTGGAAGCTGCGGTAAAGTCCATGGAAGAGACCATTACGGACAAGACACGCGATCTTCCGGTAATTGCGGTATCTCCTGAGGGAAGATACGCAGCTGTTTTAAGAAGAGGAAACAAGCCTTACGAAAAGGGTGTGGACGATGTCTATGCGGCAGTCGTAAAGGTGCTGGGACCTTTCTGTTTTTCAGGCTTTGAAGGCAAGTCGGAGATAACGAGCGATCTGACAGGGCTTGTGTCCAAATACAACATGAAGGTAAGCAGCAAGAAGCTTTTCGCGAAGGTCAACGACTGGATAAATGAAGGCGGAAAGATCAATGTTTATACGGATCTTCCGATAGTTTTCGCTGACCCCGTGCTTGACCCCATGACTTATTCGCTTCACAGTTATCCGTATGACATGAGGGATGATTTCATCAAGCAGTACAAGTCTGCAAAGGAAGGCAGGATCGAGCCTTCGGTATTCATTACATGCACTTATCTGGGTGATGAGGAGGACGATTGGAACCTTATCCTTGTGCCAAGGATCTTAAGCCTCGGTGTCGAGATCAAGACAAAGACCGATCCTGATTACTGCAGGGCAGCCATCAGAAAGTCACTTATAAACCATCTCTTAAATCCTGACGCGGTATCAAAGGTTGCTTCCACATATTCCGCAAAGGACAGCGAGATGATCAAGGGCCTTGCCGAAGAACTTGATGCCGGGATAGTAAGCTTTGATTCGGGCATGCGTGCAAAGGCAAAGATCCCCATGGAGATGACGTTCTCGCCCGAAAAGAGGACGGATACGGCAACTGCGCTCGCATTCCTTGCAAGTGGGGAAGGCTCTCTTGCGATCAGAAGATCTGCTTCAGCACAGGGCATCGTGTTCTCGGTGGCGATATCAAAGGAAAACATCATATTGCCTTAAAAAGAATAAAGTGGGATATAATGATTGTATGCGGCCAGTTACCGCTCGAAAATAAAAAGATAACAACACAGAAATAAAGGATCAGATTAAGCTTTGGAGGTAAATCAGATGAAGAAGCTTGAAGGTAACAAACTCGTAGCTTTATTGCTTTCGGCAGGCATGGCAACATCATTGCTTGCAGCATGTTCAGTAAATACCGATCAACTTGGTCAGGGAATAAGTGACCTTGGAAATGCTTTTAATACAACCGCTACTGAAGCTCCTGCAGTAACAGAGACTTCTGCTATTGCAAGCAGCGAAGAGACAAGTGGTGAGACTTCAGAGGAGACAACTGCTGAGACAACACCTGCAGCTACTCCCACTGCAACTCCTTCTCCCACACCGCTTCCGCAGCGTGTTGATTTCTCTGATTATACGGAGATCGACCTTACGGATTCGTTCGAAGTTACTGTTGAGGAATTCGATGAGAGTGCTCATTCTGATGATGATACAGTTGAATTTGCGACTTTCTCAGGAACCAGACTGGTTGTTACTGATGCTGACAACGAGACGGCAAGAGATGCCATTAACCTTGTTGTTGACGGATTCTATGCAGAAGCCGAAGGCGCTTACCAGAATGTTGTTGCCCAGATCAAGTCAGAATACTTGACGACAGGCGTTGTTGAGAATACCGGCAGCGTATCTGTCAACTTCGAGTATTTTACAAACGGACGTGCTCTTTCAGTATTGATGATCTATGCAGTAAGAGTCGGTGATTCGTTCGACAGAAAGGTTGATTATGCATCTTTCGACATGCTGACAGGCCATTACGTCACAATGAGTTCAGTCGTTACGGATACAGAGGGACTGGAGAGAGCTTGCAAGACTGCTCTTGCAGATGCCATCAAGGCAAAGGCACTTGAGACATTACAGCCCACAGTTACGGCTACTCCCACACCTACACCTGCAGCGGGCACGACAACAACAGCACCTGCAGTTACTACGGAAACAACAACTGCCCCGACGATCGATGAAGACGCTCTGCCCAAGGCAAGTGATTTCGATGTAATCTACATTGCTCCTACTGCTTCTGACACGGAAGGTGTTCATAAGGTAACTGTCATCGGAATCGCAAAGGACGGCATTATCTACGAGGCAGATGTTGAGATCGATTCTTACGCTGACCTTTTCAACCGTTACGGCACATCCGTTTTCTTCGGCTGATATCGATCAAAGTTTATCCGTATTGCATAAACTTCACGTTTGAATTTTGAACATTTGCATAGAGCGAGATTGAAGTTCTATGTAATGTGTATTAAAATGCTCAATTGTATTTTAACTATACAAAATGTGAGGATAATAAGATGAAAAGAAGAAAACTGATTGCATTGCTGCTGGCTTCGGCAATGGTAATCGGTGCAGTTACGGCATGTGACACTCCTGCAACGGATACGTCTGCTTCAGAGTCTTCCGCTTCGTCAGAGACAGAGTCCGTAACTACAGAGACAACAGAAGTTACCATCGACCTTGAAGGTTACAAGGAACTGTCTGTTGCAGATGTTTCAGATGAAGGCGACGACAAGATCATGATCTACGGCTACAATTCCGAGTTCATCGGACTTGCCGAGAAGTATGCCGGAATCACATCCAACGATTACGATTTCATTGAAGTCACTGACAGCGCCGAGTATCAGACAAAGCTTGATGCCGTTCTTTCCGACGGTAACGGTGCGCCTGATATTTTCACCTGTGATGCCGCATATGCCAGAAAGTATCTGGCATCCGACAACACGATTGCCATCAATGATCTCGGCATCGATTATGCCGAGTGTACGGAGATGTTCGATTACACTTTGAGATTCGCAAGCGATGAGAACAGCGTAGTTAAGGGTCTTGCATGGAATGCTTACCCGGGTGCCGTTTACTATGAGAGATCCCTTGCAGAGGAGTATCTCGGATCTTCCGATCCTGAAGTGGTTGCTGCATCATTTGCCACATGGGACAATGTCCTTGCTTCCGCGAGAACCGTCAACGAGGCATCCGAAGGTTCAGTCAAGCTTATCGCAGGCACGTCGGAGATCTACGATGCTTTCCTTACAGACCGCAGCAACGGCTGGGTAATGGACGGATCACTTAACATCGATCCCAACATCGTAGGACTTTTCGACTTCGCGAAGCAGCTCTACTCAGAAGATCTTACCTTCTATGATGAGAGATGGACTGAAGGCTGGTCAGACAGAATGTCCGACAAGACTGTCATCTCTTACTGGGGTTCTTATGATTTTGCAAAGTACCAGCTCGCACTTAATCCGGGCGAGGGTACGGCAGTCAACCCGACATCAGGCGACTGGGGCGTTACAACTGCACCTGTCAGCTACTACAGCGGCGGTTCATGGGTAATGGCATCCAAGTACTGCGACCAGAAGGCAACTTCCGCAGACATCATCAGAGCCGTATGCATCAATGAGGACAATCTCAAGGATATGGTCAACAGAGGCGAGTTCGTCAACAGCGTTAAGCTCATGACACAGGCTGCAGCAGACGACAAGTTTGCATATGAATGGCTCGGCGGCCAGAATCCTTATCCTGTGCTTCTTAACAGCGCAATGAATGCCGATGCTTCCCTCATCGTCGAAAATGAGGACGATTACAGCAATGCTTTCAAGGCTGTTGTCGGTGCATACTGTGAAGAGGCTTTCGAGTCGGTCGAGGAGGCTGAGACAGCCTTCAGGGACCAGCTGGTCGAAGACGGATTGGCCGGCTATTAAATCAAGTATCTTTAACAACATTCCAGGCTGCTCCTGAAATCCCGGAGCAGCCTTTTTTATTTGCTTTGCGGGCCTACGGGAATAAACTCACAAATAGGTACAGAAATGTGACATAAGACATAGAATGTTTATATTTGCTTTTGTACAAAACGACATTCCGATAGTGTAGAATGATTAGGTCTTTATTAATAAAAATGCGGAGGCTATCAAACATGAAATTCGGGTATTTCGATGATTCAAGGAAAGAGTATGTAATTAACACTCCCAAAACACCTTATCCCTGGATCAACTATCTTGGCAATCAGGGCTTTTTCTCCCTGATCTCTAACACTGCAGGCGGCTACAGCTTCTATATGGACGCCAGACTCAGAAGAATCACACGTTACCGTTACAATAACGTACCTTTGGATATGGGCGGACGTTATTTCTACATTAACGACAACGGTACGGTATGGAATCCGGGATGGTCTCCGGTCAAGACAGAACTTGACGAGTATGAGTGCCGCCATGGTATGGGTTATACCATCATCGAGGGTAAGAAGGACGGCCTCAAGGCTGAAGTTACATTCTTCGTTCCCCAGAACTACGACGGAGAAGTACAGCAGGTAGTACTTACAAACGAAGGCTCTTCCGCTAAGGAGTTTTCCATTTTCTCAATGGCTGAATGGTGTCTCTGGGATGCACAGGATGACTGCACAAACTTCCAGAGAAACTTCTCAACAGGACGTGTTGAGATCGAAGGTTCAACCATCTATCACGTAACAGAGTACAGAGACAGACGTAATCACTACGCTTTCTATACAGTAAACGATGAGATCGACGGCTACGATACAGACCGTGACGCTTTCCTCGGAAGCATCTACAACGGCTGGGATAACCCTGAGACTGTTAAGGCAGGCAAGGCATCCAACTCATTTGCAGACGGCTGGTCACCCATCGCTTCTCACTACAAGAAGATCACTCTTGCACCCGGTGAGAGCAAGACATTGATCTATATCTTAGGCTACGCTGAGAACCCGCAGGACAAGAAGTTCGCTTCCGAGAAGCCTGCTAACCTCCTTACAAGAGAGGCATGGGTACTCAACAAGGAGAAGGCTTATGCCATGATCGACAAGTACAACACACCTGAAAAGGTTGCAGCAGGACTTGAAGAACTCCGCACGACATGGGAGAACCTCCTCAGCATTTACAAGGTTGATACACCTGATGACAAGGTTAACCGTATGGTCAACATCTGGAACCAGTATCAGTGCATGGTTACATTCAACCTTTCGCGTTCAGCTTCTTACTTCGAGTCCGGTATCGGCCGTGGTATGGGCTTCAGAGATTCCAACCAGGATATCCTCGGATTTGTTCACCAGATCCCTGAGCGTGCAAGAGAAAGACTCATCGACATCGCTTCAACACAGCTTTCAGACGGCGGATGCTATCACCAGTATCAGCCTCTTACCAAGAAGGGTAACGCTGACATCGGCGGCGACTTCTCAGATGACCCGCTCTGGATGATCATGTCCGTTGCAGCTTACATCAAGGAAACAGGCGACTGGGGAATCCTTGATGCTAACGTTCCTTTCGATGACGATCCGGAAGGCAAGCACACAATGCTCGAGCATTTGAATGTTTCCTTCTATCACATCGTAAACAACTTAGGACCTCACGGACTGCCTCTCGCAATGCGTGCTGACTGGAACGACTGTATCAACCTGTCATGCTTCTCCGACACACCCGGTGAATCATTCCAGACATACACAAATCCCAAGTTCAAGGCAGAGGGCGGCTACTCCAAGATCGCTGAGTCCGTATTCGTTGCAGCTCTCTTCACATACACAGGTCCTGCTTACGTAGGTATCCTTGAGCATCTCGGAAAGGCTGATGAGGCTGCAAAGGCTCAGGCTGAGATCGACAAGATGAAGAAGAACACAATGGAATCCGCATTCGATGGCGAGTGGTTCTTAAGAGCATACGACGCAAACGGCGAGAAGATGGGTTCACATGAGTGCGAAGAGGGTAAGATCTTCATCGAACCCCAGGGCTTCGCAGTTATGTCCGAGATCGGTAAGGAAGAGGGCGCTGACATCAAGACTCTCAACTCAATCGACAAGTATCTCAACTGCGAGTATGGTCTTGTTCTCAACAACCCTGCATTCACAAAGTACTATATCCAGTACGGTGAGATCTCCACATATCCGGGCGGATACAAGGAGAACGCAGGTATCTTTACACACAACAACGCATGGATCATCTGTGCTGAGGCTTATGCCGGCAGAGGCGAAAAGGCTTTCGAGTACTACTCAAAAATCGCTCCTGCTTTCACGGAAGAGACATCTGATATCCATAAGACAGAACCTTACGTTTACGGTCAGATGATCGGCGGTAAGGATGCCAAGAACTTCGGTCAGGGCAAGAACTCCTGGCTCACAGGTACCGCAGCATGGAACATGGTTGCGATCTCACAGTACATCCTCGGCGTTAAGCCTGAGTTTGACGGTCTGAGAGTTGATCCTTCCATTCCTTCAGCTTGGGACGGATTCAAGGTAGAGCGTAAGTTCAGAGGCGACGTATACGAGATCGAGATAAAGAACCCTGATCACGTATGCAAGGGCGTCAAGAAACTCACAGTAGACGGAAATGAGATCGAAGGCTGCATCGTTCCGGTTGCAGGCGACGGCAAGACTCATAAAGTCGAGGTAGTTCTTGGCTGATTACAGGATTTAAAGCCTGAATTTTAAGTCAATAACAAAAGCAAGACCCCGCAGTTTTTTGACCGTGGGGTTACTTGCTGAAATAAGGCAATTATTAATTTAATCCGCGGAGGATCATTATGGGTTATATCGGTGAAAAAGCCAGAGGCGAAAGATGTCCTGCAAAAGAGCTCCTTATAAAGAAGTTCGGAGCTGACAATACAAAGGGTGGAATCTCTGCACAGTATGTGCGTTTTGGCAAAGAGCCTGTCGTTCTCGGTATCTCAGGCTTGGGATTCGACAGCATGGCAGTTAGCATTCTTGCTTCGGACGACGCTGTTTTCGAGCAGTTCACAAAGACAGTCAATGAAGGTTCAAGTATCCTTCTCATAAAGAGTGAGGGCGGCCTCAAGGCATTGACGGAGAAGGGCGGAACCGTTTCCGATGCAGGTTTTGACGGTGCAGTCATTGCAAGATGCTACGATCTCATCAGCAGCACAGAGACATGGGGCGGAGAGCTTAACGACAAGGGTGAGCTTATCTTCGATCCTTCCACGCCTTCACCCGGACCTCACTACTATACGAATATGCTCATCGGCAACCGTATCGGCTATGTACATCCTCTTCAGTCAACTCCGAAGAGTGCCGTAGACAGTTTGGGCGGCGGTTCATTCAGATCACATGCCGATACCCAGGTTCTCGCAACAAGATGGGATTATCTCCCTGAAGAAAACGGATTCCCGGCTAACCGTCAGTTCTACATCGTAGAGAACGGCAAGCAGATCTTCTGGTCAGGCAAGGCGATTGCAGACGGTCTTAAGAAGGTTCAGACTGTTCACTCACAGAACAGGACCGTCATCAGCTATGAGCTCGAGTGCGGTCTCAATATCAAGAGAACGATCTTCATCGTTCCCCAGAGAGAAGGACTCCCCGTAGCTTGTGAAGCACAGCTTATCGACATCGAGAACACGACATCTGCTGACAGAGACCTCAGAGTCGTATGCACGGGTATGTTCGGCACAAAGCAGACACATGCTCTTTCCGAGGACGTTATCTTCACGACAGTCGTCGGCGAGTCACAGGTATTCTTCAACGAGAATAACGAGATCCGTGCGGTAAGCGCAGATCCCAACCCCAACGGCACAAAGGGCGACATCAGATTCAACGAGACAGTCGTTCACAGTGCTGACGGTGATGTTTTCGCAGACCAGTATGCATGCAGATATGCAGATTTCGTAGGTTCAGGAAGCCTCGAAAAGCCTGAGTTCATCTATCCTCTGGCTTCAAGACCTTCAAGAAAGGGCCCCGGATTCTTCGCAACATCCACACCTTTTACGATCAAGGCAAACGGCTCTGTACGTGTTGATAACATCACATGCCTTTCTTCCGACTGCGTAAACGACAAGTTCGTAATCGACCAGACACCTGCTGAAGAAGTTGAAGCAGTTGCAGAGTACATCAAGGATCCTGCTAACCTTGCTAAGGACCTTCAGGATGTAATCGACTTCGCAGGCAAGTATTCCAACTACATGAAGATCTCCCACGACGACAAGAACTTCGAGGCTTATGTTAACAACAACCTCCCGTTCCAGGTCTTCTATCAGACATTCGTATCAAGATCCCTCGACTGGACACAGAAGGGTTACCGTGAGATCGGATTCAGAGAGATCCAGGATATCTTCGCATCCATGTACTATTTCGCTGGCATGGGAAGAACAGACTTCGTTAAGGAAATGCTCGCAGGCTGGATCGAGAATGTTTATGAAGACGGTTACACAAACCACAACTTCTACTGGATCGGAAAAGAACCCGGCTGGTGGTCAGATGACGGACTCTGGCTCCTCCAGGCATTGGACAGATATCTCGGCCTTACTGACGATTATGCATTCCTCGATGAGGAGTTCGTCATGGCAGGCACAAAGGTCAAGAAGACCGATGCAGGCGTTAAGCGTAAGCTCAAGGATACGATCAAGGCTATCCTTATGTACAGCGGCAGGATCTCACTTGGAAAGCACGGCATCCCGCTTATCGACCGCGCTGACTGGAACGACTGCTTAAGAGTCGATCCCGATGCGATCTCCGGTAAGGACAAGGTTGCAGAGTACAAGGAACAGCTTTCCGCAAGCGGCAAGTCTTACGGCGAAGTTCCTTACGATTCAGAGTTCTCCGAGTCAGTAATGAACGGATTCCTTTTGAAGGTTGCTCTGGACGCTGCCGAGACAATGTTCAGAAAGATCGGTGATTCCGCTGCTGACGACATGAAGGCACTTTCTGACAAGCTCGCAGCTAACTTACGTGAGCACTGCTGGAAGGGTGACTTCTACTGCAGAGTCCTCTTTAACAGAAAAGACAGAACAGACATCTCTTATCTCGGTGCAGAGGGTGACGGCCTTGCAGTTGAAGCAGGACATCCCGGCACATACTTCCTCAACAGCTTCTCATGGTCACTCCTTGCAGGAGTTGCTTCCGAAGAAGAGATCAATACGATGCTCGATTCACTCGACAAGTATCTTAAGACACCTTACGGATTCAGACTCTGCTCAACAGTTAACTATCCGAGGATCGCTCCTAAGATCGACGTTGCACTGTATTATCCCGGTGACCGTGAGAACGGCGGCGTATTCAAGCATGCGAACATGATGGCATGCTCTGCTATGCTCGGTGCTGCAAAGACAGTTAAGGATGAGGCTCTCGCTTCAAGACTTGCTGACACGGCTTACTGGATCATCGATAAGATCTTACCTTACAACACATTGAAGACACCTTTCGTTACATGCGGTAACCCGAGATGGTGTACACAGTACAACAACAGCCAGACAGGCGAGAATATCGGACCTACATTGTCCGGTACTTCCACATGGCTCCTTCTCTCACTCTTCCAGTGCTTCGGTATTGAGTTTACGAGCGAGGGACTGAGAGTCGAGCCTATCCTCAGACAGTCTGACAAGAGACTTGATGTTAAGGTATCCGTATGCGGAACATCCTACGATATCCACATCACAAAGCCTGAGGGTTTCATCCGTGCCCAGGACGGCATCAAGGTCAAGCTTGACGGCGCTTCCTGCGACGGAACGCTTCTGCCTGTTGCGACTGACGGCAAGGAACATAAGGTTGAGATCGAATTCTGATCAGATTTTTGGAGGTCCTAAGTTAAAATGCCTTTTTCGAGCGTCTTTTTATCAGAGATCGTAAAAGCATACAACCTTGAGGTTGTATACGATTCAGGTGATATCGAATCAAGAAGGATATGCGTGGCAGACGTTACGCGTCCCGGCCTGCAGCTCGCAGGATATTATGACCACTTCGGACCTGACCGAATCCAGATGATCGGTAACATGGAGCATGCATATCTGGACAACCTCTCCTCTGAGGAGAGGGCAAAGTCCGTATCTGCTCTTTTCGAGAAGAACATTCCTGCACTTATCGTCACCCGTGACCATAAGGTCCATAAGGAGATCCTGGATGCCGCAAGAAAGTATCAGACTCCGGTATTAAGGACATCACAGGCTACATCCGATTTCTCGTCTGAGCTCGTTAAATACCTCAAGATGGAACTCGCGCCCCGTGTATCTATGCACGGCGTTCTGGTCGAAGTAAACGGTGAAGGTATCCTTATCTTAGGTGAATCCGGCGTAGGTAAATCAGAGACCGCATTGGAGATCGTTAAGAGAGGTCACAGACTTATAGCAGATGACCAGATCGAGATCAGAAAGGTATCTGAAACAACTCTTCTGGGAAGGGCTCCCGACGTTATCAAGCACCTTATCGAGATCCGCGGCATCGGCATTTTGGACGTTAAGGAACTCTACGGTGTATCTGCCGTAAAGCAGCAGGAGAATATCGACTTCGTAATCAATCTCGAACTCTGGGACGAGAAGAAAACTTATGACAGACTGGGACTCACCGAGGAGACATATGACATCCTCGGAATCAAGGTTCCTTCTGTCACGATCCCTGTAGGACCCGGACGTAACCTCGCAATCATAGTCGAGGCTGCTGCGATCAACTACAGAGTCAAGAAGATGGGCTATAACGCTGCTCAGGATCTCGTATCCAGAGTCTTCCCCGGGAAGTCTTTGGATGGCTGATATCGGCATTCTCGAAAACGTCCCGCTTGCGGGATATTCAACATTCAGATGCGGCGGCCCGGCAAGATATTTCGCTGAGCCGGCGACAGGTGATGAAGTCGCAAGATTATTCAGACTGGCAGGTGAGCAAAACTGGGATGTATTCATCCTCGGCAACGGTTCCAACTGCCTTATCTCCGATGAAGGTTTTGACGGTCTCGTAATAAGGATCGGCAAGAACATGAGTGAGCTTAAATCTGAAGAACTTGAAGACGGCAGGGTAAAGATAACCGCAGGCGCAGGTCTTTCTTACGCAAAATTCGGTAACTACTGTACAGAGCTCTCACTTACGGGTGCCGAGTTTGCATGCGGCATTCCGGGTTCATGCGGCGGCGCGGTATTCATGAATGCCGGAGCTTACGGCGGAGAGACCAAAGATTTCGTATCCAAAGTCAGTTACTGGGACGGATATGAGATCAGAAATATAGACGGCAGTCAATGTGAATTCGGATACAGGACGAGCCTTTTTGAAAAGCTTAACAGCGAAGGAAAGACAGCCGTTATCTTAGGTTTTGAGGCAATCCTTTCCAAAGGCAACAAGGATGAGATAACAGCAAAGGTCGATGACTTAAGGACCAGAAGGACTGCAAGCCAGCCTCTGGATGTTCCTTCCGCGGGTTCGACATTCAAGAGACCTGAAGGGCATTTTGCCGCAAAGCTTATTGAAGATGCAGGGCTTAAGGGATTCGCGCTCGATGATTCAGGCGCGCAGGTATCTCCCAAGCATGCAGGATTTGTAGTCAATAACGGAGGCACTGCAAAGGCTTCCGATGTCATGAGACTTATAGATTACGTGGTGGAAAAAGTATATGAGGATTCAGGCGTAAGACTTGAAAAAGAAGTGCGTCTGGTCGGTAACTTCGGAGGCTGACAATGGAACTGTTGTTTCTTACCGGAATGAGCGGTGCAGGAAAGAGCGCGGCGGTCAGGTATTTGGAAGACTGCGGATATTTCTGTATGGATAATGTCCCGCCTTATGTTCTTCCGGACCTTGTAAAGAGCTTCTTCAGAGGCAGAAACGGTGAAGGTTTTTCCACACCCAAGCTTGCCTTTGTAGTCGACATCAGGTCGCAGGAATACCTTGACGGTTTTGATGAGGCTTTGGCTCTCATCCACGATGAAGTGGGTGTCCCTTATAAGGTTATCTTCCTTGAAGCATCCGATCAGGTTCTCATAAGCAGATACCAGCAGACGAGAAGAAAACATCCTCTTGCAGGCAAGAAAGGCTCTCTTACCAAGGCTCTTACCGAAGAGAGAAAGATGCTCGAGAACATAAGAGAGATAGCGACAGTCGTTATCGACACGTCATTTCTTAAAGACTCGGAACTCTGCAAGGCGATAGGAGAGATAATCAAGAACCAGGACAGCCAGAGCATTCTCGTTGTGGTAGAGTCCTTCGGATTCAAGTACGGACTTCCCGTAGACTGCGATTATGTATTTGACGTAAGATTTTTGCCGAACCCGTTCTATCTGCCGCAGCTTCGTAACTTCACCGGTAAAGATGAAGAGATAGCCAAATATCTTGAAGGATTCAGGGAGACGGATGAGTTCAACTACATGACATCCGAGATCTTATCTTTTGTAATTCCTTTTTATGAGAAGGAAGGCAAGGGTTCCGTTCATATAGGAATCGGATGCACGGGCGGAAGACACAGATCCGTTTACTGCACTGAGACCATCGCAAAAAAGATGTCTGAGAACGGCATCAAGTGCATAGTAACGCACAGGGATATCGACAAAGAACCGCACAGATACACGAAGAAGGCGGATGAAGACTGATGGATGACAGCTTCTCTGTCAGAGTTAAGCTTGAGACTGCCACCAAGGCCGTAAAAAAGCCGGTTCAGAGGCAGACTGCTTTGTGCGGTCTGATATTGAGCCAGGTAACAGGCGATCTGTCTGAACCCGTAAAAGAGATAAAGATCCCTGAAAGATTATCTGAGCTGATCGTCCAGCTTTTCGAGATGGAGAATGTAAAATGCCGCTATTCCAAAGGGAAGATCCTGATGGAAGATACGGGCAACACCAATCTCTGGCAGAAGTTATATGCTCTCTTGTCAGACATTGAAGGCGGAGATCTCACGGTCGAGGAAGCAAGAAGGTTTTTAAGAGGCGCTTTCTGGTCTGCAGGTTACTGCTCGGATCCGGTTAAGAGTTACAGGATAGAATTCCTGGTATCAAATGAGAGATGCGCTTCGTGGATATCTTCTGCCCTTAATATTCTTTCTATAAAACATATAAAGGCTGAACGCAAAAATGCTTTCGCGGTCTACTTCAAGAACGGTGATGACGTTTCCGATTTTTTAAGCTATATCGGAAGCCCTTCTGCAATGATGGAATTCGAGAACGTGCGTGCCGGAAAAGACGTCAACAGCAAGGTCATCAGGGCTGTTAACTGTGACGAGGGCAACACAAAGCGTCAGGCAGAAGCGGCGGCCGCAAGAAACGAACTCATCACCAGAGTCATGCAGTCAGGAATAGCGAGCAAGCTCTCACCTGAGCTCCGGGAGGCCGCAAAGGCACACATGGAAAATCCCGGTGCGTCGCTTGCCGAACTCGGTGCCATGATGGACCCTCCGATCGGCAAATCAGGCATGAGACACCGTCTCGATAAGATCGCCGAATTTGCGAATTCTCTTAAGTAAATCCTCAAAAATCCCTTATTTTATAGTGCTTTATAAGGCTCAAATGCCGCGAAAATTTGAGTTAACAAAACAGCCGTGCTAAAATAAGCGTTAACTTTTTTGGAAAGGAACAATTAAGAGGGGTTATATGAAGCACGGTGACCAGTACATCGAGCCTGATAACAGTTACTACAGACCTTCAAGGGATCCGAATGAAGGCACCATGACGCTCGTCGTCGTGATCACTCTTCTCTTCGTATGCCTGACAGGCGTCCTTGCCGCTGTCTATTTCAAGAAGGCGACAACAAAGGAGACGCTTGCCAATATCGACTCCACAGACGTATCAGGTTATATCTCGGTCGCTTCCCCCACGCCTACTCCTATTCCACCAATTACTGATTACCAGAATCCTATACTTTATCCCGGACTTGCATCCGTAAACATCAATAAGGAACTTGCGATCGACAAGAACTGCGTTCCTTCCGAGCGCGGAATCAATGAGACCGTCATGGTAAACGGAAATATCGTGGAGCCTCCTTACAGCAGGGAGAACCCGATCTACATGAACGACCCTGTCTTCTACGGATCGATCCCCGGTATCTTCGCATTCAGAGGAAACAATTTCAGAAACTGCGCCTCATTCGGATATGTAACCATGTACAGAGGTTCCCTTACCCAGAGATGGGAATTCAATGAGATCGGAACCCTTCTTGCATCTACACTTAACTTTGAGTGGTCGGGTGTAAGGTGGACGGGCCAGCCCCTAGTTGTAGAGTGGCCTGCAGCAGTCCGTCAGAACATGGATATGTACGATTCAGCCAAGCAGCAGATGACCCTTACGGAAGTTATCGTTGCCGCATTGGACGGTAAGATCTATTTCTTCAATCTCCAGAACGGTGAACCTACCAGAGAACCGATCGATGTCGGAGCTTCCATCAAGGGTACTCCCGCACTTGACCCCAGAGGCTATCCTCTCCTTTATGTAGGACAGACGGATAACAACGGCGGCAAGGCTTTCGGTATGTATATCTATTCGCTTCTGGACGGCTCGCTCCTTTACTGGTACGACGGTTCCGAAGACGGCGCATACAGAAGCAACTGGAACGCATTCGACTCATCACCGATCGTAAATGCTGAGACAGATACTCTTATCTGGCCCTGCGAAAACGGAATCATCTACACATTCGATCTTCACACGGCATATACGGGATCCAATATCCTCGTATCTCCCGTTGTAACCGGATACAAGTACATGTTCAACGACAATGTAGGCTCGCACATGGGTGTTGAGAGTTCCATTGCCGTATACGGTAACTACGGTTATTTCGTAGATAACACGATGAACCTCTGCTGTCTCGATCTCAACACGCTCGAGATGGTCTGGACCAAGGTACTGGGCGATGATTCCGACGTTACTCCGGTAATCGATGAAGAAGACGGCATCCCATATATTTATATCGGAACCGAGGTGGATAACCAGCAGGGCGATGTCGGTGAATACTGCGGTGCCGCATACATTTATAAGATCAACGGCCTTACGGGTGAGCAGGTATGGCAGAGCTCTGAAGCCTGCTACACATATAACGGCAATACATCCGATTCCGACCAGAGCGGCGGATGCCTTGGCAATCCGATTATCGGAAAAGGTTCCATATCAAACCTCGTTATTTTCTCATTTAGTATGACTAACGGCCTTGCGAGCGGCAATAAACTTGTTGCATATGACAAGGATTTGGGTACTGAAGTTTGGGAATATAATATGAACATCTATTCGTACAGCTCACCGGTAGATTTCTACGATGCTGACGGCAATGCATATATCATCATCTGCGATTCGATCGGTCAGGTTCACATGATACATGCGGAGACGGGAATAGCTGACCCTAAGGACAGAAGAATTACGTACATTCAGACAAAGAGGAACCTCGGACTTGAGGATGAGACAGCGTCCGGCGTATGTATCGAAGCTTCTCCTGTAATCTACAAGGGCATGATGGTCGTAGGAACAACTTCCGGAAGCGTTTTCGGAATTGCGATTGAATAAGGAGCACTATGGACTTTGAGAATGCATACGGATCTATAGCTGTTTTAGAGGTCGAGATAAGGACCTTTGCAAACGAGGGCTATGCGGTGAAGTATGACTTCGGCAGAAGAGTGATCTCCTGGCGCGATAACTACATGTGGAATAACAATTTCACAAGATCCCTCAGTGAAGAAAACATCAGACTCATTATGGAAAAGCTTCCCGAATCAGGCATGCTTGAGTGGATGAAAGGTTATAATCTCGGACTTACTGAAGAATACGGCGATAAGACAGCTATCCCGGGTGAGTGGCAGATCAAGGTCGAGTTCAGCGACAAGACAAATCTGAAGTCAGGTGCCGAGCAGCATTTCCCTAAGAAGTGGAAGAATCTCCAGTATTTGATCGAGCAGACTTCGGGATGCAGTTTCACGTTAAGATAAGCCGGAAATACGGCAGGAAGCAAGGTTGTGCAGGCATGGGGCCTGCTTTTTTATTATTTTGAGTATTAAATATCCTTTGTAGTCGCATTTGCTCTAATGTGATAAAATTCATTAATATGCCCGATAAGTGTTATCGGGAATATGTTTGAACGAGGAGTTATTGTTTTGGATTATCTGGAAGGACTGTTACTAGGAAGGCTCTGGAGTGATACGGATTTTGAAAACCGTAAGCATTTCGGTTTGTTTGTTATTTACGGCCTTCTTGTTGACGCGATAGTTCTCTACCTCTATATCTCCGGCAAAGGCCTTTTGAACTTCGGCATAATAGGCCCTATTCACATCGCAGTGTTCACACTGCTCTTTTTGGCCAATCCGTTCATCAGCTTCAGATATTACCGAATGCCCTGGTGGGGCAAGATCTTAGTTTTAGCAGTGAAGATATACAAATCATATCTGATCGTCAGCTATACAGTAAGTCTTCTCCTTCCGAGACTGTCGGTACAGGTTGATGATCTCCAGGATTTCCTCATGACATATCTCAACGGAACGCTTGAGAAATATACTGAGAAATTCCAGGCAAGCGCAGGTTCCTTCTCAACGGTATTGGGAGTTCTTGCAGGCGGCGTTCATGTCGTCGGAACCGTTTTGCTTTATGCATTGGCGGCAATAATCATTCCGGGTCTCATATATCTGGCAATCAGACTTGTTCAGTATGTATGGGACTGGGTCGTAAATACGCTTATCATCAAGAGGTTTTTCCCTCAGCGTAAATAATGGGTTTTCAAAGGAGACTATATGGCAGAGCTTAGAGACAGAATCGACATCACGGTTGAAGAGCTCGAGGAATCCCTCGGCGCCGTTAGGCTTCCGCGTTTTATCGCAGAATCAGAGAAGAGTTTTGTCGGAAGGATCGATACCATCTGCGATGAGATCTGTTCTGACAGCAATAAAAGGGCCATTTTCGTATCCGGTCCTACTTCATCCGGAAAGACAACTTTCACTTTGAGATTATCGTCAACGATCAATAACAGGGGCAGAAAAGCCATCCACCTCTCACTTGATGATTACTACAACATCAAGGACGTCAAATGCGACAGGGACGGAAGACCTGATTTTGAGACAATCGATGCTCTCGATGTCGACAGGATCCAGCGCGACATCAAGGCTCTCTTAGACGGCGAGACGGTTATTCCCCCGTACTTCGATTTCAATACAAGAGAGCAGCACGAGGGCAATCCGGAAAATGCCATCTGTTTAGGTGACGACGGTGTCCTCGTTGTAGAAGGCCTTCACGGTCTGTCTCCCAGGATCTCAGGCGAATGCCCTGCTGAGAAGTGCTCCAAGGTATTCATCATGCCCTATGGTAACGTTTACTGCGATTCAAAGCTCATGGACAGTAACGAGATAAGACTTCTCAGAAGGATCATCAGGGATTACCGTCACAGAAGCGCCCATGCACTTGCCACGATCGACTACTGGCCCATGATCCAGAAGTCTGAAGAAAAATATTACGAAGAGTACCTTACATGTGCTGACTACCACGTCAACTCATTCCTCGCTTATGAGAGCCTTATCGTTGCCCCCATGGCCATGAATGACATCAAAGAGGCGCTGACAAAGGTCGAGAAGGGTTCCATTGAACCCAGCGTCTTCATGGAGAAGTCTCCCTCAGGCAAGTCCTTTGCGGATCTTTCTTCGGCACTTGTTAAGGCAAATAAGCTTATGGGGCACCTGGGCAAGATACCCGTGATCAGCCCCGAACAGGTTCCTGCCGAATCAATACTTAACGAGTTCATCTCACAGTAACGGCGGAACTGCTGATACAGATTAATAAAGGAGGCATATAATGCCTATCAGAATAGCTGACAATCTTCCGGCAAGGCATATCCTTGAGCAGGAAAGAATATTCGTTATGGAGGAAAACAGGGCCCTGACCCAGGACATACGTCCGATCAAGATCCTTATCCTCAATCTCATGCCCGATAAATCGACTACGGAGACACAGCTCTTAAGGGCTCTTTCCAATTCTCCGATCCAGGTCGATGTCGAGCTTCTGTTCACAAAGACACACAAGTCTAAAAATACTCCTGCTGAGCACCTTCTCAAGTTCTATAAGACTTTCGATGAGGTGAGTGATGAGTATTTCGACGGCATGATCATCACCGGCGCACCCATTGAGAAGCTTCCTTTCGAGGAAGTAGATTACTGGCCCGAACTGGTCGAGATAATGGAATGGAGCAAGACGCATGTTTACTCCACACTCCATCTTTGCTGGGGCGCATTTGCAGGCCTTTACTACCATTACGGGATCCCGAAGATCGTTTTGGACAAGAAGGTGTTCGGCGTTTTCGAGCATTCGATGACATGGTCCAGACCGGTAAAGCTCTTCAGGGGCTTTGACGACATCTTCTACGTTCCTCATTCACGTTATACGGAGGTCAGAAGGGAAGACGTCGAGAAGCGAAATGATCTAAGGATCCTCTCCGAATCCGAGGAATGCGGTATCTATGCGATATCAGATCTTCACGGAAGACAGTTTTTCATCACGGGACACTCCGAGTACGACAGGGACACTCTGGATAAAGAATACAGAAGAGACATGAATGCCGGATTAACCGATGTCGATATTCCGAAGAATTACTACATTGACGACGATCCTGCCAAGGGACCGCTCCTCAGATGGAGATCTTCGGCAACATTGATGTATACAAACTGGCTCAACTACTACGTATATCAGGAGACTCCTTTCGACATCAACCTGATCAGGAGCATCAGGAACGAAGATCTTGAACCTAACAGGGACGTGGAGAAAAATGGCTGAGATCTTAAAACTCGACAGAGAACTGATATCGGGATTTGCTCCCCAAAGACCTGAAGACGGACACAAGAATTCTTTTGGCACAGCGCTTATCTGTGCAGGTTCCGAATATATGACTGGTGCTGCAGTAATGGCAGCAGGTTCTGCTTTAAGATCCGGTGCGGGTCTTGTAAAAGTATTTTCCGATGAGAAGACTCTCGATGCCATAAGGTTCAATGAACCCTGCGCAATGCTTGAGTTAAGGCCGGAGAAGACGGCAGATCTTTTAAGAAAAGCATCTTCGTTATGCAGGATAGCATCTTCGGTGCTTATAGGTTCCGGCATGCCTGCCGATTACAAGAACATGGAAGCACTGACTGAGAGATTCCTTAAAGAAGCAAAGAACGTTGTTCTTGATGCGGGCGCTCTTTCAGGCAAGCCGGACGTTATGTCCAGGCTTAAAGAGAACCTCAAAGCAAGAGAAGTTCCTGCGGTTCTGACTCCTCATATAGGTGAGTTTGCAAGGATTACCGGCCTTGCCAAAAACGAAGTGGAAGAGAAGGCAGCTGACCTCGCGCTTGATTTTGCGCGCGAAAATAACTGTGTCATTATCCTTAAGAGCAGCAGGACGCTTATTGCTTCTCCTGACGGTAAGATCTACATGAATGACCTTGCCAACACAGGTCTTGCAAAGGGCGGATCGGGAGATGTCCTTGCAGGTCTCGTAACCGGATTTCTCGCACAGGGAATGGAGCCGTTCAAGGCTTCCTGCTCTGCTGTGTTTATTCATTCGAAAGCGGGCGAAGCCGCAAAAGAAGATATCGGCGTAAGAGCCATGATACCGACTGACCTTCTGATCTACCTTGAGGAAGGATACATTCAGGCGGGCTGGAGTGAAGAAGATGAGTGACAATATTTTTGACCGTTCATGCGTAGAGATCGATCTTGATGCTTTAAAGCACAATTTTGAAGAGATAAAGAAAGCAGTAACTCCCGGCACGGATATCCTTGCGGTAGTTAAGGCTGACGCATACGGACACGGTGCCCTTGAGACAGCCAAGACCCTGATCGACGGCGGCGCGGCCGGTCTTTGCCTTGCTACGATCGATGAAGCGGTCGAGCTCCGCAAGCACGGCATAACCGTTCCGATGATGACTTTAGGTTTTACTGACTCTTCAAGGTTTGAAGATGCTGTCAGATATGACGTCGAGCAGTCGGTCTATTCGCTTGATATCGCAAAAGCCTTGTCTGACGAGGCAGTAAAGCAGGGCAAGACCTGCAGGATCCACATCAAGCTCGACACCGGCATGGGAAGGATTGGCTTTAAGACAGACGGAACTGAGACAGATGATATTGTCAGGGCCTGCACGATGCCTGGCATCGAACCCTACGGCGTATTCTCGCATTTCGCTGCTGCGGATACTGATGACGACGAATATACCAATCAGCAGTTCGATCTTTTCATGAAGCAGATCGAAGAGCTCGGGCAGAAGGGCATTCACTTTACGAAGAGACATATATGCAACAGTGCCGGGATCCTGAGATTCCCCGGAATGCATCTTGATATGGTGAGGGCAGGGATCATCCTTTACGGCCTCATGCCGCCCGGATGCCCCGCACCCGTTGTAGACATCGACCTTAAGCCTGTCATGAACTGGTATGCAAAGGTAATCCACGTTAAGACGGTTCCCGTCGGAGCCACGATAAGCTACGGCAGACACTTCACGGCTGAGCGCCCCACTGAGGTCACGACAGTCGGCATCGGTTATGCAGACGGACTTTCCAGAAAGCTCTCAAACGGCTTCGAGCTTGTTATCGGAGGAAAGAAGTGCCCCATAATCGGCAATATCTGCATGGACATGTGCATGGTCGATACCACCGATCTTGAGATCAGACCTGCGGTAGGCGACAAGGTCACCGTGTTTGGCAGCGAGAGATCTGCAGATGAGCTAGCAGAAGCACTCGGAACGATCAATTACGAGATCACGTGTGACGTCGGCAAGAGAGTCAGAAGACTCTATGTCGGAGGCTGATTTAATACTTCATTCTTCTTTATAAATATATCGGTGAAAAAAGCGCAGAGATGCGCTATAATACATACGCTTTATTTATATACCAAGGAGAATGTCAGTTAATGAGCACTTTAAGAGATAGCGTAAACAGTACGGAGATAAGGAAGAAGATTATCTTTACCTGCCTTATAGTTACCGTGCTTTGTGTGCTCACGCTTATTCCCGTTCCGGGACTTAATCACGCACTTGCCACATATACGGCAGCAGGCTGGGGAAGCGTAGGCTTCATCATCGATGTCCTTTCAATGAAGGGATTTGAGAATATTTCAATTGTCAGCCTTGGTATTTATCCTTTCCTCGTAGCATCTATCATCATGCAGATAGTAACTTTGGCAGTTCCGAAGCTCAGGGCTCTTGCCCAGATGGGTGACGAAGGCGCCAAGAAGATCACAAAGCTCACAAGGATCGCATCGATTGCTGCAGCAGTTGTTTTTGCAGCGCTTTACTGCGTAGGCATGAGAAACGCGGTTACGACAAAGATCAACTACTGGGTTGCGATCGTTATCTGCGGCGTATCTATCGCAGTAGGAAATGCATTCTGCGGATGGTGTGTTGAACTCCTTAACACAAAGGGAATCGGCGACGGTCTTACGATCATCATCGTTGCAGGCATTCTCCGTGACATTCCCCATGAGATCGCAAGATGCTTTGACGATGCACATTATCTCGGCATCATTCCCGGACTTACATATGCTATCTTCGGAGCTCTCCTTTTCGCAGGTTTGATCTTCTTCGTAGTATTCATCAACATGGGCGAAAAGAAGATAAGGATCATCTTCTCCAAGAGAACCGTAGGCATGAAGCAGTATGGAATGCAGAATCAGGTTATCCCGCTCAAGGTTGCACAGGCAGGAATCACACCTATCATCTACACACTTACTGTTACTCTGATCCCTTCAGTTATCATCGCAATGGTTGTTCCCGGCACTGAAGCTGCATGGGCAGAATCCTGGAAGAACCTTCCTACACACGTTGCTTACATTCCGTTCTTCATCGTATTCCTTGTATTCTTCACATACATCTTTGCGATGCTTCAGTTCAATCCTTTCGATATGTCATCACAGATCAAGCAGAACGGCGGCTACATCCAGGGTATCAAGCCCGGCAAGCCTACTTCACAGTATCTGATGAATCTGTATAACAACCTGAACAGTGCAGACTGCTTCTATCTGATCCTTTTCTGCGTACTGCCCATGGCTTTGAGCTTCATCCCCGGATTTGACAGGATCGCTTTCGGCGGAATCGCAGTAGTTCTCGTTGGCGGCGGACTTCTCGAGATGAAGACTTTGCTCGACAATGCCCTTAAGACTGAAGAAGAGCAGCTCAAGGCAGCAGGCAAAGACAAGAAGCGTAAGAATTACAACAAAAAGTAAGGGGAGGATATATTTATGAATCTGATCATTCTCGGCGCACCCGGATCCGGTAAGGGTACATCAGCTACAGTATTAAGAGAGAAGTTTAATCTTGCTCACATTTCAACAGGAGATCTTTTCAGATATAACATCAAGGAAAACACTCCTCTCGGAATCGAAGCAAAATCATATATCGACAAGGGAGCACTCGTTCCCGATGACGTTACCATCAGAATGGTAGAAGACCGTCTTAGCAATCCCGACTGCGAGAAGGGTTACATCCTTGACGGATTCCCGAGAAACATCGCACAGGCTGAGGCTCTCGATAAGATGCTCGCAGCAAAGGGATCCAAGATCGATGCAGTCGTTTATGTAATCTGCGATGACGAAGTCATTATGGACAGAGTTACAACAAGACGTGTCTGCGAGAAGTGCGGCGCAAGCTTTAATGTAAAGTACATGCCCACAAAGGTTGAAGGCGTTTGCGACGTATGCGGCGGCAAGGTCATCCAGAGATCTGACGATAACCCTGAGACAGTTGCCAAGAGACTTGAGACATACAGAGTAAACACACAGCCTCTTATCGACTTCTACAACGAGAGAGGAATCATCGTTGAGGGTAACAACAATGTGGATTCCAATGCCTGCATCGCTTCCATCGAAGCAGGCCTTAAGAATTTGGGACTCTAATTAGAAATCAGGTATATAAATGGTAGAAATTCTTACCAACGAAGAATTCGAGAAAATGAAGGCAGCAGGAAAGATCCTGCAGCATGTTTTCAAGGCTTGCAGAGATGAGATCAAGCCCGGCATTTCAACTCACGATGTCGACAAGCTTTGCTATGACATCATCAGAAGTTACGATGCCATCCCGTCTTTCCTGAACTATGGCCAGCCTCCGTTCCCCGGAACGATCTGCGCATCAGTTAATGATGAGGTCGTACACGGAATTCCAAGAAAGACCAGAATACTCCAGGAAGGTGACATCATTTCAGTTGATGTCGGTGCGATCCTTGACGGCTATCAGTCAGATGCATGCAGAACATACATGGTAGGCAATGTCGCTCCTGAGGTTAAAGATCTCGTTGAGCGCACCGAAAAGTCATTCTGGATCGGCCTCGAATATGCTAAAGTCGGCATGAGAACAGGCGATATCGGACATGCTATCCAGGAATATTGCGAAGGGTTCGGTTACGGAGTTGTAAGAGAACTTACAGGTCACGGCATAGGAACAACGATGCACCAGGATCCGGATGTGCCCAACTACGGAAGACCGGGTCACGGCTATAAGCTCAAGAAGGGCATGGCTATCTGCATCGAGCCGATGATCACTTTGGGAACACGTGAGATCGAACAGTTAGATGACAGGTGGACAATAGTAACTCAGGACGGTAAGCCTGCAAGTCACTATGAGAATACGATTTTGATCACGGATGAGGGTCCGTATCTTACAACCTATGACTATGAGGAGGGTTTTTAATGGCGAAGGAAGATGTTATTGAAGTACTGGGAGTAGTTGATGAAGCATTGCCCAACGCAATGTTTAAGGTAAAGCTCGACAGCGGACACATTGTTCTTGCTCATTTATCAGGAAAGCTTAGACAGAATTACATCAAGATTCTTCCGGGCGATAAGGTAACAATGGAAATCTCTCCTTATGACCTTTCCCGCGGCAGAATTACCTGGAGAGGCGAGAAGAAGCCCAAGCAGTAATCGTCTGCGGACATTTTTAACACTGATTTTTACGCACCGGAACCCAAGCGGTTTTGGTGCGTTTCTTTTATTTTTTTAATACTATACATACTTATCATATTTTGTTTGAAAATGTTAAATCTGTGATATACTTTCCGTTAGAGATTATTCCTGTGCTTGCACGGTATGGGAATGTGTAAATTTTTGGAGGTGCGTTATGTTAGGTATTAAGCAGATCAAGGTTGTATTGAAGAATGATTACACAACCGACACTCTTTTCGAGGCAATCAAGGATCATGAATTCACACCCGGAAAGCCTAAGATCGTTAAGCACGGCTTTACAAACATCATTTGTTTTGATGAAGTTGACAGACAGAATCAGGTTCAGATCGTTCCCGGTATGACTCAGGGTGCTAAGCCCGGTCCGAAGTGGACAGTTATGAAGGCAGAGGCTGCCGGCATGGATAATCTTGCTAAGAATATGGCTATCGGTGCTTTGACAAACGGTTGGGGCAACCTCGGCAGTCTTGGCGGAAAGAACAGCAAGCTCTGCGAGAAGCAGGTTGAGGAAGTTGCAAAAGAGCTGCAGGCAATGGGCATCTGATCACAGTGCTCTTTCCGGTAACTGCTAAATATATTAACTAATAATATTCAAAAGCACAGTTATCAGTGGTAATTGTGCTTTTGTTTGGGAAAGGAACAATATTATGTCAGAAGAAAAGAACGTAAAAGCAGAAGAGAAGAAGGCTGAGGGTAAGAAGTCCTTCTTAGACGAGAACAAGCTTGAGATCATTACGGTTATCCTCCTTGGTATCACCGCACTTCTCACAGCATGGGCAAGCTATGTCGGTTCCATCCACGGCGGCAACCAGGCAACAAACTATGCTACAAGCAACAATCTCTCAAGTGACGGCAACTCACTTTACAACGCAGCTGTCCAGTCTATGACTCAGGACATGGACGTATGGAATACGATCATGGATTATGAGATCAACATCCTTTATGCTGACGAGACAAATGATTCAAAGACACTCGAAGCATATGTCTGGAAGCTCCAGTGGTTCTGCCAGGATAACCTCACAGATGAGATGGCAGCTATCATCGGATATGATCAGGAAGCTTTCAACGACGGCGTTAACGATGAAGAAGATATTCTTGCTTGGCTCTATGATGAGAGCGGCATGGCTATCAACTCACCTTTCGCAAATGAAGAATTCGTCCAGAGCTATTTTGATGAAGCTAACACAAAGCTTGACGAAGCACAGCTCGTTCTCGAGCAGGGTCAGCAGGACAACGCTAACGGTGATAAGTTCTCACTCGTTACAGTACTTTACAGCGTTGCACTCTTCATGCTCGGTATCGTAGGCGTATTCAAGAACCAGACAAACAAGAAGATCGTTCTTGCTGTCAGCGTTGTATGCCTCATCATCGCAGTAATCTTCATGGTTACTATCCCGCTTCCTACATCCGGCGGTATCTTCGGTTAAGTAGATAAGGCATATAAGTGATGCTATAATAGGGCCGCCTTAGGGCGGCTCTTTTTTTGTTTTTCGAAAACATGCTCAAAAAAAGTGCCTGTCAGATGAAATTTCCAGTTGAAAACCGAAATGATTTTGCTATAATTGTTTAGCATGCGCTCAGAAGGCGCCTGTATTTGTTGTGGAAAAATAACAGCGACAGGAGGTACTAACATGAAAGTACGACCTTCAGTAAAGCCGATGTGCGAAAAGTGCAAGATCATTCGCAGAAACGGCAAAGTCATGGTCATTTGCTCTGACCCCAAGCATAAGCAGAGACAGGGTTAAGCAGATTGACGGGTCTTCTTATAGTACGGAATTAGCCCCGTACGCCTGAAATGAAGACCGCGGGATAATAGCTCCTTCCCGCACAAGCATTATTAAAAGAAAAGTAATCAATATTTACCCACCGTTCCGAGAGGGCGGCTGCTCCCTAACCCGGAGTTCCTTGACTTACGCGTGTCAAATAGAGATTAATACCACTTTATCCAATACGGAGGTACATTAAATGGCTCGTATAGCCGGCGTAGATTTACCGAATGATAA